>Ga0123356_10000024_pt1 | contig 172450 bp, 137 predicted proteins | sample TergutEmb28metaG_2_FD_92546 | JGI IMG/M metagenome (GOLD analysis project Ga0123356, IMG submission 92546) | Embiratermes neotenicus P3 segment gut microbial communities from Petit-Saut dam, French Guiana - Emb289 P3 | ecosystem: Host-associated > Arthropoda: Insects > Digestive system > Gut ... | reverse complement strand
TTGTTCAGCCGCTACACGTTAACTCCTAACGTCTTCGTAGAAGACAATATGTGCTGCAAACAGGACAGTTACCGTGTTGTAGTAGGTACTCTATTTGAAATACCCTTTACAGTATAAACGGGATGGTTCTGTTGTGTTTTTTATAGCATAGGAGAACAGTTCCCTTGTGCTGTCTTTAGTTTGAATCGCTCCTATGATAGGGGGTGGTTTTGGTTGTGTTTAATATCAAAATATCAAGAAAATTATTGCATTATTATGAGCGGTATAATATAATTGCATAGGAAACGAAAGTGCCTCGCCGGAACCCCGGCGGCAGCCGGAGAGTGTCGAAACCACCCTCCGACCTGTATATGTGAGTCAAGCACATACACAATTTCATTGAAATACCGCTTTGACTATTATATGATTTTATCCTAAAAGGTGCAAGTCATAACACTGATATCGGTGTTGGATAGTCGGTTGTGTAGCACAATACGTGCGCTGTGTATGGAATCGTTCTTAAGAACGTGATTACACGGCACTTTTTTCGTTTCCGAAATAATAGGAATTGAGGAAATAAAATGGATAGCAGTAAGTTTACAATTTATTCGACATTAACAAGTGTTCTTGCATCAATTATGGCAGTAATAATTTCAACAATAACATTGATAGTAATTTTACTCCAACAATCAGAAGTAAAATGGTATATAATTGTACTTTTTCTATTTGTTGTTGTTATACAAGTAGTAATAGCAGTAATTTTCGGTGTTACAGCCAATAAAGTATACAAGCAACAATAGATAAGTTAAGTTGAAAGGAGTTCATACAATGAAAAAAATAAGTTTATTTATTATAGCTATAATTTTACTTGCCGCATTGCTCATTGGTTGCTCAACCGCTGATGTACCTGTTACACCTGATCCTACACCTGTTGCAACGCCTTCCCCTGACCCTACGCCTACTCCTGAACCCACACCTGAACCGACACCGGAGGTTACTCCGGAACCGACTCCCGAACCAATTGTTCTGATTCCACAAGACCCATACAATGGTTTGCCGGTTCGTGGTATTTGGTATGATAATGTGTATATTAATGAATACTTGGGATTACAACTAGAGTTACCTGATGATTGGGATGGTGATTCCTTAACTGGTGAATATAATACACATCATATAGAAGCATGGGATGTGGATCCGGATCAAAGAGCTCAAACAGCAGAATTTGTAGATAATTTAGTCGGCAAAGAAATTCCCACAGATATCTGGGATGCGCTAGCAAAAGACAGGTTTCCTGATGGTAGTGGGCAAGATATAATTCGAAAGTTAGGACGAGAACCACTACGTCCTTTTTATGAGATGAGCGCTGGGAACATTGGACGCAATGGATATATACAAATATTTTTTGTGAAACTTGATACAGGAATGACTGTTGATGATTATTTCAATGAGCGTATCTTTCTTGACGATTTAATATCCGGAAAATTGGATGGCAGAGCTAAAGCTGATGGAACTACAAAAATAGGACCTTATGAATGGGAAATGTTATGGGAGTACATTGATGATTATAGAAATTACTATACATACGCTAATATTAAAGATGATTTTTTAAGGGAAATTAAAATAACCACCCAAGAACCCGAGCTTGTTCCTGAAATTTTAACATGGTTCACAGCAATAGATTAACCGGATGGACGGTTCTCCTGACACAGTGACCATTGTCTTGTAATTGAGATTTTGTGCCGTCTCTATGACACAGAAGACACAGCCCGAAGCAGTGTCTTGCAGAGGTTTTATATGAAGAAAATACTTACACTTATACTTGTTTTACTGATGTTGTCATTTGTTTTATTCGGTTGTTCGACATCTGAGGATGTTCCGATTACGACCCCTGACTTGACACCAACGGAAACACCTACCCCCGAACCAACCCCACAACCAACTCCCGAACCAACCCCTGAACCCATAAACTCACATAAAGTTAGTTTCAATCCAAATGGTGGTTCATGGGAAGATGGTTCTGATGTTTTCATTGTGAAAGTTGAGGATGGGGCGACTTTGGGTGATTTATTACCCGATGAACCCAAGTTAAGGAGTCAGTCATTCTATGGATGGGTTCTTTCGACAACAGAGTTGTTCGACGTTAACAAAGTGATAACTGAGGATGTCGAGTTGATAGCTGTTTGGGTTAACTCGATGTTCAGGATTAATCAGATAGCACGTATAGAACAACTAGAATCCTTTATTGTTGATGAAAATGGGATTGTTGACTTAGAGTTTGTCATTGATGATGAAAGTTTTCTTATTGACAATGTTGTCATCAATATTCGACATATTGGAAACGATGGGGATACAACGATTTTGTTTGAAACTGGATTTTGGACTTGGTATTATCTTTCCAGTGATGTTGACTTAGTTGTACACGAAGGAGCAACACTTGAAATCACTATGGACAATGACCCACAGAGTGTTGTAGCAGGGTTTACTGTTCATCATGGGTCGAGATTGATCAATTATGGGACGATCATATTGAATCCTGATACTAGTTTACAGATCGGACTGCACTGGGAAACACCAGATAACAAAACACCGGCGACATTAATTAATGAAGGAAATATATTAATAAATGGTGGTAATACATATGCTAATATTGGGTCGGGGTTGGGGAAGATTTACAATAAGGGAATCATAAAAACTGAACGTGGGGGACTAGCATTATGGAAGGAAGTAACATTTACTAACGATGGCACTTTAATCCTTGGTAATCGATCAACTTTAAGAGTAGAAGGAAATAGTAAATTTATCAATAACGGAACACTTACAGGAGGATGGAGAGAGATACATACCGGAGGGGAGATTATAGATAATAATTAGTATAAAAAAACTTTTTAATGCAAAATTAAAAGGGGATGACACAACGGGACAGTTCTGTCACCTTTTTGGATAAGTTTAGCTCTATTATAAACTAATTAATTGTTTTAGTTCGTCTGAAATAGCAATAGATTCCAATGAAACTCTTTTTGCTAAGTATGAACAGTTATAATATCGCTTGTCTTTATCTCCCTTAGTGAAAATTGCTAAAATACGTTTTTGCGGTTTTAAAGTGATTGTTCTAATATCTTCTCGCAGGGTTGTATTTGGAAGATAGTACCTGTCATCACGAACAAAACCGACACATGCTGTAATCGTGCCTATAATTTTCTCTGTATATAATATGGATTTTTTATTGTCATAGTCCCCAATCATTTTCGCTGATCTATGAATATTCATTACTTGAGGCAAAACAGATAACTTCATTTCGGTAGTGCCATTCTTGTGAAAAGTAAACGCAGATGAAGATAGTTTACTTTTTAAGCAAAGCCTATAAAAATCTACGCTTTTTATATTTTCCGATACTATTTCTATTCCTGTCAAATGTAAATAATGTCTTGGTAAAAACAGAGATTCAAAGTAACTAATCTTACCGTTTCCACTAAAAATATATAACACATTCTTATTCGCAAGATTCTTATTATATTGTCCGGCACAAGTAGTTAAAATCTTAATTGCTTCATCTTTTTTCATATCCACCTCAATTTAAATGGGGAGTTGTAATGCCCTAGCATTACGACCCCCCATTAATGACTGATTTTTCTGTTGTCCGCCAACTGCCGGCACATTCGTCCGGGAAGAACACAGGTTTTTCTGTTGCCTGCCAACCACCGGCACATTCGTCCGGGAAGAATTTCGGATTAAAAGGTGTCAGCCCACCTTGCTTTTTAGCAATTTAATAATACCATAATAAGCTTATATAGTCAATGATTTTTCGCATCTATGATTTGTAAGTTGACAATGTAAGTGCAACCCCCGCTTGATTAAATAGTTGCATTAAGTCTGACATAACACACCCCGTACATCAGATGTACACCATATCAGTACCATAACTGCAACAAATCAAAAATAATTTTCCACCAAAATCACACCCGACGGGTTACTCCGCCGGGTTTTTTTGGTTTTCTTTAAATTGTTTAATTCGCAACTGATGAAATGAGTGGTGAAAACCTTTCTTCAAATTGTGATTTTTCTACATTTTAAGTTGCATCATTTTGTCAATCCACCTGCAATTACAGGGTTTTGCGAAATCGGTTTTCTACATTATATTCATATTGAACGGAAATTTACTTTGTGCTATGGTCGGGATATCTTAAGGTTGAAATTCCACTTGACTACCCCTATGTAATAGGGTATTATGAAAGAAACGAGGACGTTTATATGACCAGAGAGTTTATAAGACTTTTTGAGTTCGAAAAGCAATGTCAACATATTGGATTGATAGAAGACGATATTTTAAGTGTTGAAATAAGAATTTTGCTAAATCCGGCTTGTGGTGTCATGATTCAAGGTACAGGTGGGATAAGAAAATTAAGAGTTGCTTTTAATAACAAAGGAAAAAGTGGTGGAGCAAGAGTTATCTACATAGATTTTGCCGGTTATAACAAGACTTATTTTATAACTGTTTATGCAAAAGGTGAAATGGATAACTTAAGTCAAGCAGAAAGAAATGAACTTAAGGAGTTAGTTAAAATTCTAAAAAATGAACTTAGAAAGCAGGAAAAATAATGAATAGTGTTTTTGAGTCCATAAAGCAAGGGTTAAATGAAGGCATTGAATATGAGCGTGGGAATCTGCATGGAACGAAAGTTGATAAGATAACAATAACACCGGTTAATTGTTACACTTCAAAAGAAATAAAAGCTATCAGATTACAGCAAAATATGTCACAAAGATTATTTGCCAAAGCGTTAGGTGTATCTGTCAAGACTGTCGAAGCATGGGAGATGGGTGTAAACCGCCCATCAGGTATTGCAAACCGTATGTTGGAATTTTTAACCCATGATAATTCACTGTTTGAAAGGTTCTCTATAGTAACCAGAAGTTAAGTGTTTTCTACAAAATGCAAGTCTGGTCGTTTGATAAGAAAAAGGCACCCAAAATCACACCCGACGGGTTACTCCGCTTGTAAACATCTTTATCCGGCAAAACACAAGGGGACGGTTCTTGTGTCTATGAGACAGGAGAACCGTCCCCCATTAAAGAGCATTGCCCTATTCCTCGTCTTCGAGACGTTTGATTAGTGCGTTGATGGCGGTGTAGGAGTTGAAGTTTTCGGGGATGAGTTCGTCGGCGGGGATGGTTACGCCGATGCGGTCGTCGACTTCTGCTATCAGGGTGATAATATCAAATGAGTCAATGACATTGTCATCGATTAGTGTTGTGTGAGTTTCAAAGTCAACATCGTCATGCATTTCCTGTAAGATTTCAAGTAAAACGCTCATTATTTTTTTTCTCCTTCTCGTCCATGTATTTTCCAAGCAATGAAACCCTGTCGATTTTGCCGCCGGGGGTTTGCGGCATTTCATCGAGCTCTATAACAACCTGCGGCAGCATGTAACGGGGCAGGTTAGCTTTTAAGTATGCTTTAAGACAGGGGGACGGTTCTTCTGTCTTGCTTTTTGAATGCTGCGAGTTTTTATTATTACCTGACAAGACAGAAGAACCGTCCCCCTGTCTTCCGGTAACGTAGTACAAAACTATTTTGCTGCTTGCATTGTCGAATACTGCGCATGCCAGGCCTATGTCGGGGCAGGTGTTTGCGACGTATTCGATTTCTGCGAGTTCGATTCTGTGACCCATGTGTTTAATCTGATGGTCGCGCCTTGAAATATAGTAAAGCTCGCCGTCAGGACCGCGTCTGCCCAGGTCTCCGGTTCTGTAAATCAAATCGGGAAAAGCCGAAAGCGGGTTTTGAACAAAGGCCTTTGATGTTTTTTCAACATCGCCGAAATACCCGGGGGAAAGGCATGTTCCACGTATGCAGATTTCACCGGGTTCTCCGTCCTTTGCCAAAGAATCATTATCATCGAGTAAAATAATCTCGGTATTCTGAAAAGGCCTTCCGATTGGTATTGACTCATCCTCGGTATAAGTACGTGTAATCTCGCAAAAACACGACATTCCCGTTGCTTCTGTAGGGCCGTAAAGGTGAATGAAACGGGTATCCGGCAAAAGTTCTCTCCAGATATTAAAATGCCTTACAGGGAAAACCTCGCTGCCGAATGCAATTGTATGCAGAGTCTTCGGGACAGCGGATTTCAACGCTCCAAGCCCCGCAACAAGGCTCAAAGCCGAGGCAACCCAGCAGATTGTATTTATTTTGTTTTCATTGATGTATTCAATAAGCTTAACCGGGAACATAAAAAGTGACTGAGGAATAAGATAAGCACATGACCCGAATTTAATCGTCGTATAAACCTCTTTCAGACACGCATCGAGATAAAGCGGCGACTGGTTACCGAAGACTGTATCCTCTGTGACACCAAGTACAACTGAAAGATTTTCAATATAATCAATAACCGAACGGTGAGTTGCGACAACCCCTTTTGGTATACCTGTCGACCCCGATGTAAAAACGACATAAAGCGGGTCTGTGTCAATAGCCCCATCCCGCACGGCAGACAAGGCAGCTTCATCAACAGAGCAGGCAAACGTATCATTTGCATTTGCAACAGGACAGCTAAAACCCCACTCGGAAACAAGACCAACCGTTGCCTCATCACATATAATCAACGCAGGATTAACCGCTTCTAAAATAAGCCGTATGCGGAAAGCGGGCATTTCAGCATCAAGAGGGATATAGTAGCAGCCAGCATAAACACAACCGAAAAAAGCGGCAATCATCGCAGGGCTTTTCTGCATAAAAACCGCAACAGGCTGTTTTTTAATACCCTTTGCGAGCAAATAACTTCCGCAGGAACGGGCATAGCCGTAAAGCTCATTAAAAGTCAATTTTTCGCCGCCTGTTCCGTAAAAGGCAACTTTATTTCTATCGGGCATATGCTCTAATGTCTGCTCCAAATAACTTAAAACATTAATCATAAAACCAAAGCCCCATTCCTTTCGCGATTGTGATATAATACATCATAGATGAAAATTTTCTTAACAAGGAGTATACATTATGGAAAAAGAAAAAGCAAAACAGCTTCACCTGCATTACAAAAAAAGCTTGCTTGATGTTATGGACTTCTGGTCAAAGCACGCACTCGACAATAAATACGGCGGGATTTTCACCTGCCTCGACGAGGAAGGCAACATATATAATACCGATAAATCCGTATGGTTTCAAGGCAGAGCCCTATGGATGTACTCCCGAATGTATAACACCTTGGAAAAACGTGACGAATGGCTTGAAACGGCAAAAAATATATACAGCTTCCTCGATAATCACTGTGCCGATGAAACAGGAAAAATGTACTTTTCGGTAACAATGGACGGAAAACCCCTTCAAAAACGCCGCTATGTGTTCAGCGAAACATTTGCGATATCGGGTCTTGCGGAATATTACAAAGCATCAGGCGATACTGAAGCGCTTAAAAAAGCCAAAGAACTGTTTAACAAGGTATTATCAATTTACAGAGACCCGATGGGTATCGCTCCGAAAATCGACCCGAATACAAGAACAACCAAGAATCATTCCTTACCGATGATATTGCTTTCGACGCTTCAAAATCTGCGTGAAATTGAACAGCAACCGCATTATGACGAGCTTGCAATGGAATTTGTCAGCACAATATTTACGGATTTCTACAAACCCGAGTATAAAGCACTATTTGAAAATGTCGGTCCCGGCGGCGAGCGTCTCGATTCTCCGCAAGGCAGGCTTATTAACCCCGGGCATGCTATTGAAACAGCATGGTTTATCATGCGTGAAGGTCTGTACAGAAACGACAAGGCAATGACAAAAACTGCCGTAGATATACTCGAATGCTCACTTGAACTGGGCTGGGATAAAAAACACGGTGGTATACTTTATTTTGTAGATATAGAAAACAAACCGCCCGAGCAGCTTGAGTGGGATATGAAGCTCTGGTGGCCGCACACGGAAGCATTGATTGCGACAATCATGGCAAATAAAATAACCGGAGAAGAGAAATACGAAAAGTGGTTCGATAAAATACACGACTATTCATTTACCCGTTTTGCAGACACAAAAAACGGAGAATGGTACGGCTATCTGCACAGAGACGGCACAGTATCAAACACCCTCAAAGGCTCAATGTGGAAAGGCCCGTTCCATTTACCGAGAGCTTTGTTAATATGCGCACAGGAACTTGAGTCAATATAATACATAACAAACCCCGGAGAACCGCACCACCTTAACCGTCCGGTCTCTGCATCTTTTTGGAGGTACCAAATGCAATACTTAAACATCAGCTTAGACATCAAAAACAAACCCGAACTCGACCCCGGATTCATTCCGGTATTTAAGTTTAACAAGGCATACTTAAAAACAGCAAAGCAGCCGTTTTCATTTGCCATTGAACGAAACGACAACCAGATATTTGTAAAATCCACATTTATACAAGGCGGCGAAGAAAACGCCGAGGCCGACCTGCTTTATACCGAGCGTCTGCTTAAATTCGAGCTTTGGCAAAAGGGCGGGTTCAAAATATATATTAACGGTGATGCTTCAATTATCGGTAAATTAAAACAAATCTACTCACCGGACGGAGCACGTGCATTTGACGCAAAGTTCATGAGCAGGGTTTATCAAAAAGCTTTTGAAATAATCGGATGTGACAAGCTTCCCGAGCCGTATGAATCAAAAAAAGTAGTCGGAGGACATTTTGACGGCTGCAGAGTAGGTGTCGATTTTGGCGGCAGTGATTATAAAGTTGCAGCGGTAATTGACGGTGAGGCAGTTTATAGCAACGAAACTGTCTGGAACCCGAAAACAAACAGCGATCCGGATTACCATCTGGCAAATATTACTGCTGCAATGAAGGAAGCTGCAGAGCATCTGCCAAGAGTGGATGCAATCGGAATATCATCTGCCGGGCTTGTCGGAAACAACAAGGTTCTTTACGCACAGCTGTACGGTGAAGTACCCGAGAATCTTTACGCAACAAGAATCAAGGATATATATGCACAGGCAGTCAGCGCAGTAGGGAAAGACATTCCGTTTGAGGTAGCAAACGACGGGGATGTTGCAGCACTTGCAGGAGCAATATGCCTGAGTAAAAAGAATATACTCGGCCTTGCAATGGGAACAAGTTATATCGGCGGGTTTATTGATAAAACCGGAAATCTTTCAAACCGTATAAGCGAGCTTGCGTTTGCCCCTGCCGACCTTTCACCTGATGCAGCAGCAGATGTGTGGACAAAGGATATCGGTGTAGGAGTCCAGTATTTCTGCCAGGAAGCGGTAATAAAGCTCGCACCCGCAGCAGATATTGATATAAGCGGTTATGATACCCCTGCGAAAAAACTAAAAGCCGTTCAAAAGCAGCTCGCTGAAGGACATAAAGGAGCAGCAGCCATATTCAAAACAATCGGCAGCTACCTCGGGCATACTATACCTCAGTATGTTGAAATTTACGGAGCGGAAAGCTATCTGCTGCTCGGCAGGGTGGTCAGCGGTAAAGGCGGGGATATAATTAAAGAAACAGCCGAGATGGTCCTAAAGGACGAATATCCCGAGCTGTCGGCAGAAATTTTATTACCCGATGAAAAAACCCGCAGAATGGGGCAATCGGTCGCAGCGGCAAGCCTGCCGAAACTATAAATAAAATATAGCAGCTATGACAGCCTTTTAAGCGCTGCCTCTGCAAGAACATCAAGTGTATTAATAACCTTGGAGCTTCCGTCTAAAGCTATGCAAAGCTCCGTGCATCCAAGCACAAGTGCCTCCGCACCGGCATTATATGCCTGTTCCTTAACAGGCTCCGGCAAATCATTTGCAGACGGAACACCGCATTTTATATTATAAATAAGCTCCATAAGACAGGATTGCGCATCGTCGGTTACAGTACAAATTTCAATATTATATTTTTTAAAGGCAGAGTCAAAAACTTTGCCTTTAATTGTGCCGTTTGTAGCCAAAAGACAGACCTTCCTTACATTCCTTTCGGAAGCGGCAAGAGCAGTTTCCTCAAGCAGATTTATTACAGGGATACAAACCGAGCTTGAAAGGTCACTATAAAAATAGTGTGAAGTAACACAGGGGATAGCAATACAAGAAGCACCCGCAGACTCTAAAATGCGTGCGGCACTGATAAGCGAATCAAGCGGGCTTTCTGTGCTTTGCCCTGTAATAAATGCTGTGCGGTCGGGGACGGAAGGTTTGCTGTAAAGTAAAATATTAATGTAATCCTGCTCAACAGTAACCTTTTGAAGTGCATGAAGCTTTTCATAAAAGCATGCGGTTGCCTGTGTTCCCATCCCGCCTATTATACCAAGGAGCGGGGTTCTATCCGGTGATGGATTGTTCAACGTACCACCTCCGGGTAGTCAGCTTTATTATATGTATAATAATTGTGTATGCCGGTGAGTTCTGCTTTAAGTCTTGTTACTTCTTCAGCTTGTGTCTCTGTAAAGAAGGCAAGATTCCTTCCGTAACCGAGATTATTCGGAACCGAGTCATAATGATGCCAGCCAAGATCATCGGGGTTAACAAGATTCCATCTGTGCCTTGTCGGAGTTCCGGGAATCCGTTCAATCCGCTGGTTGGGTATTCCGGCACGGTCAAGCATTACGGCAGAAAGAGAATAGTAATTATAACAATTTCCTCTTCTGTCAATCAGAGCCCTGTAAGCACCTTCTTCGGCTGTTGCAGGCCTGCCCGCAGGAGCATATGTAATTGTATTTTTAACAAAGTTAAATATAGCTTGCACTTGCTGACGCTGAGTCATACCGTTCCAGAAAATTGACTGAAGAGCTGCGTCAACACGCTGATAAACATAATCAATATCGATATCAAGAACATGTACCTCAACCTCGATAACATCGCTTTTAAGACCCGACATATCTGTTACGGAAAACCGGACCGTATAAACACCGACAGTATTTAAGTCAACACCGCTGCTGTCTATGACGATTTCATCCGTTAAATCCCTTCCGAAATCGTCTGTTGCCGTTAACCCGCGGCTATAGATAATTGAACTTCCGACAAAGTGCACTATATCCTCGGCACCTTCAATAATAGGCTTTGACTGATTAAGCTTTACTGTAAGCTCGGAGTTAATAACCGTTGAGTTCCCGTATATATCGGTGAGGAGTATTTCAATAATCTGATTATATCCTACCTTCATATTGGGCTCTTTATCATAATATTCGATTGTTACATTTCCCGAAGCATCAAAAACATCATCAACAAAATCCTCGGGAGAAACTGTATCCCCGGCAATCCGCTCAATACTCAGCGCTCTTGCTGCGGGCGGTGTTGTGTCAACAACATTAAGAGGGACTTCAAACGGCGCATTGTTCAGTTCAAGACGAAGTGCATGCACACCTACAGAGTATTCATTTAATGCAAGCGGAGGCTCGGTAAAACTCACATTAAAAGGTACACCTGCCGCATCCGAAGGATTCGCTATTAAGTCGATTGGCTTAAGCTCGGGAGCCGCCTCGGCAAATTCTACATCGAGCCGGGATAAAGCTGCCAAAATATGCAGTGTTGCGACAGCATCAACAGTCCGCCATCCGCGGGTCAGGGTGATATTTACCTCCTGCTGCCCCGGGGTTGAAATAAATCCGGAGTTCCGGTAGGTTGCAGAAATGCGGCTCATATTATCATTCGGATAAAGAAATTCGTTGGCATTTACGTTTTGCCCTTGAAGAACAACAACCGGTAAAAGCTCATAATCGAATGTTGCATACTCCGTCCACCAGTAATACCAGCCTATAAAGCTTGCAATTGAAACAACAAGAAACGAAAGAAGGATTATCGCAATATTCTTTGCTTTGCTGCCCGGTTTTTTTTGCACATTCGGTTTTTGCCGTGACTTTGATTTACCGGATAAAGAAGCATTTTGATTGCGTCTGAAATCGGCACGCTGCTTTGCAATTCTTTGCCGTGTCAGAGGTTGTGTGCGCTGCTGTGTTCTGTCCTGCTGCTCCTCGGCACGTTGTGCAGCCGCTTTTTGAGCGACTCTTTCAAGGGCAGTCTGCTGTTCGGGGGTCAGAGTCATTCTCGTGTATTCGGCAAAATATGTCTTTGACGGCGGTGTTTGCTCTTGAACCTGTACCTGCGGCTGTGGCGGGTCTATAACCTGAACATGTGAATTATAACGTACAGGCTGCACAGGTAAATTCTGTGCACTGCTGACGTTTTTGTCTTTTGTACCTTCACTGTTACGCGAACCGCGGCTGCTTACAAACTTCATATATCAGGAGCTATCCTTTCGCAAACATAAACGAAAAAACCATAAAGACCATTTCTTTAACCGATTTGTATTTCGATATCAAGCCTGTAGGTAATGCCTATTACCATTTCATCTTCAACCAGAAACTCAAGCAATGTATCACTTCTCTTAAACTTATACATACCCGACTCAAGCTCATAGTCCTCGCCGTATGTGTCAAATACCGATTGAACCTTTGACCCTAAGCGGACACCGCCCTCGGGAGTGCGGATTGTATCATCATAAAACGCTATAGTATGTATAAAATCATCATCACCCGAAGGATATGTATAAAGCTCGGCACCGGGATATCTGAATATCCTGTCCATGCCGTCAAACGCACAGCTTTGCACTTCAAAAACCGGAACAATGGGTTCACCCAACTGATCGATTATATTATTAATATTTTCATCCAGATTAATTTCGACCCCGCTTATTACCAGGAAAAAAACATCGGGACCTGCCGGGTCTTCATTACCTGCATCCGTTTGACCGTCGGAAGGCGCTTCCAAGCCGTTATTATCACCCGGAGAGTTGTCCGCCGTATTATTATCGGAAACAGGCGGTGTATTCTCAGCCTCATGTATAGGATTACCGGAATCGGGTATATTGTCCGGCTCGCTGTTGCAGGCGGTAAATATAACTGTTGCAAGCATTATCAATAATGTAAGAAGTATGTATTTTTTCATTTGAGGTGAACCTTTCCGATTTAACCCTGAGTTTGTGATTAATCTATAAGAAAACTGCTTATTTTACCCGTTTCGGAGATTTCCTCCTGTTGAATGCCGATAAGCCTGTAATACTGCTGTGTCATTTCGTTCCAGTGTTGTGCAATATAAAAATCGCTTCGCCTGTCGGGAATATTATATTCATTTGCCAGAACTCCGCCGAGATATTTCGCCATAAGCTCTGCTCCGAATGCATTAAGATGAAGCCCTGCGTTAAATGTGTGCTTCTCCCAGTCAAGACCGATTTCATCGACATGCTCATAGAAATTTATGTATAACAAATCATTTTGTGCCGCAAACTGAGCTATCTGTTCATCCCACTCGTCAAACCAGTGCGGCCATAGAACAGGTGCTTTGATAAGAATCAGCCCGATATCATTTTCACGTGCAAGCTGTGTCATTTTTTCAAGGTAATACATTGGTTTTTCGCCGAAATCGTAATTGCCTCTCAAAATGGGGTGCGGAGTCATGCCTGCGGGTTGAGTATCGCTTCGCACCATAAAACCGTTTAAGGAAACCTGCGGATTTTGTAAGAAGAACCTGATATCCTCGGAGTTTAGCTCCTTCCAGTTTTCCTTAAAACGGAAAAGCGGGAAAACATATGACAAAAAGTCCTCATCCTCAAGATGCGACGCCTGAAATGCCCTGAACTTAACAGGTGAAAGGCGCATTCCGTCAAGGTTTAAGCGGTTGTACGGCTCTGAATCTCTTGCGGGCTCAGAATACTGCATTGCCATAACATTAAAGACTACAACCTGCGGTTTTTTGCGGGCGTGGCGCAAGGTATCCTCAAGCAGATAATATGAATGCCAGACAAGCTGCTGGGGACTTCCTCGTATAATTGATGTTATTCCGTAATTTTCCCAAAAAGAGACAGTGGAAAAGTTTGCATAAACCTCGCAGTCACCTATTAAAACAACATCCTGGTCCATTGTGCTGTTGTAATATTCCCCGATAAGATTCCCTTCAAGGGCATATGAAGCATACTTTGGCATAAAGAGACGCTGCAGTACGGCAAATACAAAAATAAATGTAAAAACAGCCAATACTATTTTTATTATTGTTAACTTGTTTATACTTAATCTTGTGCTCATACAATATTATACCGCAAAATGTAGTATTTTGCAAGTTTTCTCCTACGGTGTTTTCTCCTACGGCGTTTTCTCCTACGGTGTAATTTCGGGGTATAGCTCGGAGTTGAATGTATAGAAGTCCTGTGTCCCGTTAAATTCAATAAAACGTGCGGTAAAATCCTTTGCCTGTGAGTTGGTGAAAAACGCTGTTTCAATACCGAGACCAAGGCGGGTCGGTGTTGTATCGAAATGATGCCAGCCGAGGTCATCGGGGTTCACAAGGCTCCAGCGGTGTCTTGTCGGAGTCCCCGGAATCCTGTTGATAGGCATGTTCGGGATACCTGCACGGGTAAGCAAAACCTCTCCTATAGCATAAAATACATAACAGTTACCCTGCCTGTCGCGAAGAGCCCTGTAAGCATCCTCATAAACCGTGTCGGCAGGGCCGCCGATAACGGATGCATAAGAAACATTCGTTCTTATCCATGTGTGAATCAGCCTGATTTTTTCAAGCTGTGTCATGCTTTCATTGATTATTTCACTTAAGGTTGTATCAACACGTTCAAAAACATAATCTATATCTACATTTAATATATGCACTTCCTCAGTGATTTCTGTCTTGTTCCCGGTTAAATCAACAGCCCAAAACATTACGGTATACACACCGATTTCGTTTTGATTGACACCGCTGCTGTCAACATGAAGCTCAAGCTCCCTGCCGAAATCATCATGCGCAGTCACTCCCTGACGGTACATTATTGGATTGCCGCGGGTTGAGAGAATTGTATCCGTGCCCTCTATAACAGGAGGAGAATTGTTAATTTGAATAATCAGCGTTGCTTGAAAAACGGAGCTTTTGTCATTTTCATCGGTAATTATTATTTCAACTGTTTGATTCTGAGGCTCCATTACATCCGGAGGGTCGACAAATTTTATGGAAACGATACCTGCTTCACTTTCAACATTTACCACAAAATCTGTCGGAACAACCGGTTCACCTATTAGAATCGTCTTGTTTACAGAATTAGCGGTAGGTGCAGAGTCACCCATCATACAACGCACCCAAACACCGAGAAGAACAATAGCCAAAGCAATAAGCACAACATTTCGGAGGAGATTGCTTTGTTTTGCTCTGCTTCCTTTTGAACCTGTGCCTATATTCCTGCCTATGCTTCTGCTTATATTATTGCTTATGCTGCTGCGGTTTATACCTCTGCCCGGGTCTCTTTTTCCGGTGTTTCTTCCGGTTGCACCTGTACGTCCGGGTTCCGATGTCCGTGTCCCGGGACGGACACGTCTGTTAGCCTGATAGTCAAAGGGCAGATTAGGCTGCTCCTCGGGTTCATGCTCCGGCTGCCCGTAGTTTTGTACCATTGTTTTTCGGGACATGTCAATCGTAACAATCTGCGGTTCACCGGGTCTGACGGGAGTTTCTGTAAAGGCTCTGACGGGAGCTTCAGCAACGGGTCTGACGGGTTCTGCAGCGGCGGTTGCAGGTGCAGGTGCTCCAGTCGGTCTCTGCACCGGCTCTGCAGCCGGTATGTTCGGCAGTTTTGTATCTGCAGCGGCGGAATCCTTGTAACCGAAAATATCATCACTGTTGAAAAGCACATTTTCCAGTGCCGCCTTTTGCTTATCGGAAAGCTCAGTATTAAAAAAAGAATCAAATTCAGAAGATTCCCGTTTCATTGCCTATACCTTTATCAAAAAATAACTACAGGTCCAAAATATACCTGTAAGTAATGCCTATAACAATATTATCATCCGTAAGAAATTCAAGAACTGTTTTCCCGCGGGTAAATGTGTACATTCCTGTTTCATATCTGTAATTTTCGCCGTATGCGTCAAAAACAGCCTGAATATCCGAGCCGAGCCGGATTCTGCCTTCTGTTGTAACTACTGAGTCATCAAAGAAACCGACGGTATGAATAAAATCGCTGTTTTCCTTAGGGTAAGTATAAATCTGAATACCCGGATAGCTGAAAATACGGTCGGTTCCGTCAAAGGCACAGCTTGGTGCCTCCAGAACGGACAAGGGCTGACCAAGGCTGCCTGTAATTAGTGAAATATCACTGTCCATGTTTATTACGGTTTCGCCCATTTTGAATGAAAAAAGCGTTGGCTCCTGCGGTCTGTTATCTGTTTCCGTTTCAGAGCCGTTTGCGGCACTTCCCGCTGCACTCTCGGCATCGTCTCCGGATTGCCCGTTACCGCATGCCGTAACTGTCAGACAAGCCGTTATCACAACAGACAAAAGCAGGTATAGATATTTTTTTTCTTTTAGCATTTTCATAACTCACATGAGCGCTGCCTGACTGTAAACAGCAGCTTTTATTCCTTCACTATATCGGGATACATTTCGGTATTGTATGTATAATAATCATCGATGCTTAAGTTTGTTTTTATTCTGGCAGCTATTGCTTTTGCAGCTGCATCCGTAAACATATAACTGACGCTGTTGTGCGATACGATTCCCGAGCGGAATGCGTCAAAATGATGCCATCCTTTATCATCGGGATTAATCAGCACCCAGCGGTGTGATTCGGCTGCGCTTTCAATGCGGGTAATGAGCATGTTGGGAACACCCGCCTCTGTAAGCAGTGCCGAAGCAACGGCAGAATTGGCAAAAGAGTTGCCTTGTTTTCGCTCAAGAGCCTGATATGCAACCTCAAGAACCGAATCAGAGCTGCTCGCCGATGTTGACTTTGTGATATTGCTCATGACCCATTTTTGAACCGCACGTGCTATATCAACCTGTGTCATACGGTTGTTTGTTATTCCGCTGAGAATTTCCCTGAGTCTTACCGCAAGCTCATCCGGGTCGACGCTTATAATATGAACGGTAACCTCGACCTCTGTAGTGTTCCCCGTGAAGTCAGTCGCAGATATTATTGCGGTGTATGTTCCGAGGGTGTTAATATCAACGTCAATATCTGTGACGGTTACTTCGATTTCTCTTTCAAAATCATCATGTGCGCTTACACCTGCAAGATAATCAATCTGATTTCCTGTTTTTGATTCAATAATCTCGGGGACACCTTCAATAACAGGAGGAAGCTGGTTAAGCTCAAGTGTAAGAGTTGATGTTATAACTGTTCTGTTTCCGTTATTATCTTCGATTGCAATGGTTACATCCTGCTCATCGGCACTTGCAAGGAAAATATCCGGCTCATTTTCGAAAACTATGGAGCTGATACCGGATGCGTCAAAAACCTCGGTGACAAACTGCTCCGGATGAACCTCTTCGCCGATAATTGTATAAACAGGGACTGATAATGCAACGGGTGCAGTTGTATCAACGATATTAAGCATCACCGTAAACGGAACATCATTAAGTGCAAGATGTAAAACATGCTCGCCTACTTCATATTCCTCGAGCGGTTTCGGGGTTTCGGTGAAATATACATCAAAAGGAACATTTGCGGCAACCTCCGGATTCGCAAGAAGGTCAACTGCCCTAAATGCCACTGCTTCCTCGGCAAACTCATGTTCAATTGATTCAAGCGGGGTCAGTACATATAAAGCCGCTGCGGTATCAACTGTTCTCAGACCGAGTGACAGGGTAAGGGAAACATACTGCATACCGACAAACGGATCGAAATCAGGATTAATAAATTCTGCGGTGACATCCTCCATTTCCGCACTCGGGTATAAAAAATCTTCCGGTGTGACATTTTGACCGTCGAGAATAACAACGGGGTGCAGTGTATGCTCAAAGGTTGCATGTGTTGTCCACCAGTAATAAAATCCCGCAACTGCGGCAGCTGCAACAAAAAGCACAATAAAAATGATTAAAAAGACAGTTTTGATAATGGTTCTGTCTTTCATTTCTATCTCCGGAAGCGAAACAGGCTCACGCCGCGGTTCCGGGTCAAGCTTGATATTTTGCAAATTATCCGCACTTAAATCACCGCTTTTAGTATCTCTGATAATATCATCAACTGCCTTATCGGTGCTGTCTTTTTTAGTAGCAGGACCGATAACGCTATGCAGTGCAGCCAGCTGTTTATCGCTAAGCTTAGCCTCGGGATAAACATGCTTTTCTATTGATTCTGAAGATTTTGGTTTATTTTGATTCTGATCCATCCCGGAAAATTCCTTATCTGTTGATTTCGCACCCTTTAATTTACCATAAAATTCCTACAGATGCAAGTTTTAAAAGACATTATATATAAATTGCCGTGCATCAAAACCGTAGCCGTATGCACCGAACACTATTGTCATAAATAAAATCAGCCCGACTGCCGCATACCGCACAGGCCACTTAAACCCGTCAAGCCTCTCGCGGTAATCAACCTCTCCCCTGCCGAGCCAGCTAACCCAGAAAACAACAAGCAAACCAACACCCGCACTAAGATAATCCTTAACGGGCAGACTCAGCTGACTTATTCCGGTGCTCAAAAATTCGGAAAGACTGAAATTAGTGACGATACTTCCCATCATTTTGAAGGTGGTTCCTACACCGTCATAGATATCAAATGAACGAATCATATTCATCAGCCAGAATGTCCGGAATATTTGAAAACAACGGTATATTCTGTTATCGGAAAGTGTCGGAAAGCGTGAATTAAACCGTTCATAGATTGGTGCCATTTCAAGAGAAAACATTAATACAACACCGTTTGCAAGACCCCATACGATAAAATTCCAGGTTGCCCCGTGCCACAATCCGGTTAAGAACCATACGAATATCAGCGTAATATGTACAGGCAGGCGTTTTGCGATATCATTTCCGACAATTTTTTTTGCGGCTTTTGAAAATTTCAGCATTTTTTTACTTGCAGCCATCGGATAAAACACATAATCGCGAAACCAGCTGTACATAGTCATATGCCAGCGCTGCCAGTATTCCTGGATTGAGCGGGAATAAAACGGACGGTTGAAGTTTTCGGGTAATCTCACGCCGAATAGCTCGGCGGCACCGATTGCAATATCAATTCCGCCCGTAAAGTCACAAAATAGAATGATTGCATACATTGCAATACTCAGCAGATAGAAAATACCCTGATATTCTTCGGGATTTGTCGCAAGAACGGCAAGAGCCGGCCAAAGTCTGTCTGCTATGACAAGCTTCTTGAAAAAACCCCAGAGAATACGGTTTGCACCTCTTGCAAGATTGACCCGTGTTATGGGATTACCGCTGTAAAGTGTTTTTGAAAGCTCCGTAAAACGGCTGATCGGTCCTTGTACAACCTGCGGGAAAAACGAAACAAACAATGCAAGCTTTAGCGGATTTTTCTCTATTACCGCTTTTTCCCTGTAAACATCAACTGCATATCCGACGGTCTGGAATGTATAAAAAGATATTCCCATCGGAAGAGCAAGCCCTAAAAGCCCGAACTGCTTTGAAATACCGAGCAGTCCGAGAACCGAATTAACATTTAAAATCGCAAAATCCGTGTATTTGACCATTGCAAGAATGCCGAGAATCAAAACGAGACAAAAGCCTGTAAGAACTCTCGTTTTGACCTTCGCCTTTTCTTTAAAACTCTTGCGTTTTTCCTTATCCTCTTCGCCTGCCATACCCGCATCCCTTGTTGCTCTGATACGTTTTATACACATTGTAAAAAGATATGTGATTATAATCGTCGAGCAAATATATATAAGGAAAAAAGGTCCCGCAAACCCGTAAAATGCCATCGACCCGACAAGAAGAACCAACCAGCGAAAGCTCTTTGGAGTCAAAGCATAAACAAGCAGCAAAACCGCTAAAAAGAATAAAAATCCCGATGAAGTAAAAAGCATAATGAACACATTATGCCAAGGCAACGATGGTTTGTCAACTTTGTGTCAAGGAACACAGGGGGACGGTTCTTTAACTGCAATGCTCAGCGGCCATGACGATGAGGTCGTCGTAGGCCATGGGTTTTACGATGAAGTCGTTCATGCCGGCGTCCATGCATTCTTTTACTTCGGATTCCAGTGAGGCGGCGGTCAGGGCGATTATCGGAACGTTTTTTGAATGCACATTATTAAGCTCTCTTATTGCCATGGTTGCCTCAAGCCCGTCCATGACCGGCATTTGAATGTCCATGAGTATAAGTGAATATTTTTCGGGACTGCTCTTAAACATCTCGAAGGCTTCTTTTCCGTCTGCCGCTTCATCCACTGTGAGACCTTCCACACCTTCGAGCATTGCTTTGATAAGCTGCCTGTTAAGACCGACATCGTCGACTATCAGAAAAGTTTTGCCGTTGAGGGCCTGCTCTGCTGTGACCTCATCGGGTGTCGGAGAGAAGCTTTCACCCATCATGAGCAGCTTTTCATGTTCGCTTGCGTTGATTCTAAGGTTAATCCTGCTGACAAGAGCATCGACCGTGCCCCGTCTTCTTGCGGAATAGTCGACTGCTCCGACAGCAAAGGCTTTTGTTTCATCGTCGTCATTGCCTTTTTCGGCAATGAACAGTATCGGAATATGCGAGTTCTTGGCTCTTTCGAAAATGTCATGGAAATCAGAAAATGCCGCTCCGCTGTTTTCTCCGATGCAAATTACAACTGCAGATATTGTATAAGCGTCGAGCGCATTTAAAGCAGATGAGCTTGCAGCAGACATGCTGACATGAAAATGAGCTATAAGCTCCATTTTTATTTCCGCTAGAATCCGCGGGTCACCACTGATAAGAAGCACATGCTTTTTCTCTGAATTTATAGACATTCGCATCCCCCTGTATCGGTGCACCGTTTGAAATTCAACTCCCCTTTTTACGTTGAAAATCAAAACGAAGCACTATTTGTGCGCCTATTATATCTTTATAAGAAATATATTTCAAATGTATTTTTTTATGGTATACTATGTCTGTATTTATTACTTTCATTACTTAAGGGAGAGACCAAGCGGTGAAGAACATAGAGACAGGCTTGTTTCTTAATGATTTTGTGACCGAAGCCAAAACCCATGTCGAAAAGGTTGAGGCGGCTTTTTTGGATGCCCAATCTCTTAGCGGTGATTACAACGCAATGAACAGCGTTTTCCGTTCTGCTCACAGCTTAAAAGGCACGGCAGGTTTCTTTTCGCTTAAAAAAATAGTCACTGTCGCCCATGAGCTTGAAAGTGTATTTTTACAGATTCAAGACGGCAAGCTTCCGATTTCAGATGATATTGTCGATGCGGTAATGCAGTGCATCGATTGTTTAAACGACCTTATCGACCATGTTACCGACGATTCATCAATCTTTACCGAGGATGTCGTCAAAAATTTAAGAGCTTTTTATATCACCGATGAAGACGAGGACTCTGCGGACATCCAAAAGATGCCTTTTAACTTTTCCGATGAAGAATTGCTTTCTACACTTGAAAACGCAACAAAGCACGGTCATAAGATATTTTTTGCACATATTGTTTTTAACGAAAGTCTCGGAAGGTATTTTACCAACCCGAAGGAACTGGTTGACAACTTTTTTTCTGTTGGGAATATTGTCGAGGCAATAATTACAAAAAAAGGTGAAACCGAAGGGCAAAGCCTGATGTTCAAGGATGCCGATGCAGCGCTGCTGACCGAACTTATTTCCAGCGCTTTAACGGAAAGCAAATCATCAACCCTTGATTTGCTGGTAACAAGCATACTTGAGTTCGATCTTTTTTCAATGGCTATAGAAATCGACAAAAGCCGTGTCCGCCTGCTGCACAAAGAAACTGTTTTCGGAATGGAGGTCCAGGCATCCGATGCAACAAAACAAAAAGCCGGCGTTGTAAGGGAAACTCCGCAAAAAAAAGCACAGGAGCAAGAGGAAGGACACTTCTTCATACGGCTTGATATTACTGTTATCAACAGCCTTATGGATTTAGCGAATGAAATGATTCTAACCCGCAACCAGCTTTTTTCATCAATTTCCGGCTACGAAAAAAACATTGCCGGACTACCCCCGATTTTGCATGATCTTAACCGCTTGACAAGTGAGATACAAGAAAAGGTCATGTATACCAGAATGCAGCCTATCAGTGTTGTCTTCAGTAAATTCCCCCGAATTATCAGAGATACGGCAAAAAGCCTCGGTAAGGATATTTCCGTAGAAATCCCGGTCAATGATGTTACACTCGATAAATATCTTCTTGAGGCGCTTACAGACCCGATAACACAGCTTGTAAAAAACTCGGCGGACCACGGGCTGGAATCTGCAGAGCGGCGGACAGAGCTCGGTAAGCCTATAAAAGGTTTAATCACTCTCGATGCATACATGCGCGACGGATTTGCAGTCATCGAAGTAAAAGATGACGGGGCAGGAATTGACGCAGAAGCATTAAGGCACAAAGCTCTCGAGCGCGGGGTTGCATCAGAGGAAACCCTTTCCGAAATGTCGAGGACTGAAATATTAGGCTTGATTTTTGAGCCGGGTATTTCAACCGCAAAGAAAATAACCAACTACTCCGGACGCGGGGTCGGTATGGATATAGTTAAAACCAACATTGAAAACCTCGGCGGTTCGATTGAAATCGATTCCGAAATAGATAAAGGCACAACAATGCGGCTTAAAGTCCCGCTCACTTTATCCGTTATACGCTCACTCATCGTGACAATGGATTCCATACCATACGCCGTTCCCGAGCTCAATGTGGAGCGTATAGTACGGGTATGGAGCAACAGCACTAAAAAACGAATTGATAAAGTGAATAAATCGCTCGTTTTAAGCCTTGACGGCCGTGTCATTCCTATTGTTACAATATTCGATATTGAAGGGAAAGCAAGCGGTATCGATACAATGTCAGCAGATGAAATGCTTGCGCAGATCAAACACTTCGGTGTTGTTAAATGCCTTGTCCTCAGAGCAGGCGGAAGATGCTTTGCGATGATAATAGATGACGCTCTTGAAATGGAGCAGGTTCTTGTAAAGCCGCTCCCCGTTTATCTGCACGGATGTATGTGTTATTCAAATGTCACAGTACTCGGCAGCGGACAGGCCGTTATGATTCTCGATGCGGAGGGCATCATGCGCTATATGGATGTTAACGCAATCGAGGATGAAGCATATAAGCTTCTTATGCCCGACAAAGAGGCTGAAGAAGAAGATATAGACGAGCATGGTGAAATCAGACAGGTTATGCTTTTTAACTGCTCGGGCTCCGAGTATTTTGCCGTGGATATTGAAGATATTTCACGAATCGAATCCATAAGCTTAAGCGATATTCAGGTAATCGGCAAAGGCAGCTTTATCAACATTGCAGGGGAAACCATCCGAATACTTCGTCCCGAGGACTACTCTCCTGTCAGAAAACGTACATACACAAACGAAAGCCTTTACCTGCTCAGCTTAAAAAACAGCGATACGCCTGCAGGACTTCTTGTAAGAAAAGTTATCGACAAGGTCGACGATGCTTTTGTTCTTGACGAGACGCAGGTTCATACCGATTTTGTAACAGGTACAAGCGCATATAATGAAAAGGTCCTTATTTTCCTTGACACAGCCGCAATTGCAAACGATATTACAGCACGTAAAAGCAACAGAAGCGGCTCGGGTAAAGGAGGTGCATTGTGAGAGGTTTAAGCTTTACCGCAGACAATGAGTTATATGCCGTGGATGTTACTTTGGTGCAGAAGGTTGCAAGAAAGCTTGCAATAACACCTGTTCCTTCTTCTCCTTCGGAGGTTGTCGGCATAGCAAACCTGAAAGGCAGGGTTATAACGGTTCTTAGTCTCGGGAAAATTCTTGACAATAATAAACAATGTGAGGCCGAGCGATATATAAATACAATTGTATTTAAGTCTCTTGGCGGAAGTGAGGATCAGGTAGGGCTTGCCGTTGAAAGACCGGGTAACCTTATCGAAATAGATGCGGGCGATATAAGACCGCCGCCGGTTACTGCAAGTCAGGAAGGGAATTTTTGCATCTCGGGTGTAGCTGAAACCGACGGCACTTTTTACAGAATCATAGATATTGGCTCCATTCAAAGAAAATTTATTCCGGGCAGCGATACATATTCAGGAAATTCATCATTTGGAGGTACCGAAAGTGAATAATTTATTTAAGAACATGAAAATAAGGACAAGGCTGATTACGGTTTTTATGGTTGTAATTGCAATTATGCTGGCAATTTTGCTGATTGCGATTACCAATCTGCAAGGCACAATCAGAGAAAGCCACCAGACAATTGATGTTGTCATTGACCCGCTCGGCAGCTTGTTCTCCGCAAGAGAGGCAGTCGAAAGGCTTAAGGTGGAAGGCAGAGACATGATGACCCTTCCCGACCGGCAGGCCAGAGAAGCCGCACTCAACGGCATGCTGGAGCGATTAACACATACAAGAGAAATGATGCAGATATTCTATGATACCATCGTTTTACAGGAAGCTTTTGTCCTTTTTGCAGAGTTTGAGCAGTATCTTGATAATTATGAAATGACTTTGATATCATACAGGTCGTCAATTCTGGATGAGCCTGAAGCTATCAGGGATACTGTCACCGAGACTCTTTCGCCTCTGAGTGATAATTTACTGGATATTATGGCAACACTTAACGGGCTCAGACTTAATATGGGAAGAAATCTTGCCACCTCCAATGTCGAACGTGCCGAGTCTGCATTTGTGCAGCTGATAATTATTGCCGTAGCAGGAATGGTCATAGTCCTTGGCCTTGGTATATACTTTTCAATATCGCTAAGCAGACCTCTTATAGAAGGTGCAAAGGTAATTTCTGTTGTTTCGGGCGGTGATTTTACACAGGTATTTCCCGAGCAATACGGCGGAGAGTTTGGTGAATTCTTTAAAATCTGCAACTCGCTGCTTGAGTTTAACCGGAATACTATTGACGGAATACGGGCAACTGCACATGAAATGCGCGAATCCGCAACGGTTCTTTCCGCCTTGTCATCACATATGGCAACCAACAGTAAGGAACTCAGTGAAAAGACAGCTTCCGTCAGTACGGTAACAGAAGAGTTTTCCGCAGGAATGACACAGTCTACAAACTCCCTGTCGACAGCAAGCTCACATATCAGTGCAGTCGCATCTTCAATTGAGGAAATAAACTCAACAATCAGCACCGTTGCCGCCGCTGCCGAAGAGACAAGCACAAGGGTCACCCAATCAAGCACACTTGTTGACGATATCCAGGACAGCATTTCAAAAGCATCCGACTCGGTCAATCATGTGTCGGGCATCTTTTTTACCGTTGCCGATAATGTTGATGAAATAAGCAATTCTATTTCGCTTGTAAGCGAACAATGCGGAGTAACCAAGGATAAAATGTCGGATGCCGATGAAAAGGCCAAAAATACAAATAAAATAATCCGCTCACTCGAAGACGCAAGCAAGCAGATTGGTAAAATCGTCAGTGTTATAAGTGATATTGCGGACCAGACAAATATGCTCGCTCTTAATGCCGCAATTGAAGCCGCAGGTGCCGGCGAGGCAGGTAAGGGATTCATGGTAGTTGCGAATGAGGTTAAGGAGCTTGCGAAACAGACTACAACCGCAACCGATGAAATAGCCGACCAGATTGAAAACATGCAGCGTAACATGCCTGAAGCTGTCGGAGCAGTTTCCGAAATTACTGCAATCATCAATGCAATGACCGAGTATATAAATTCATTTGCTCAGGAGATGAACAGGCAAGGCACACGCAGTGACCAGATTACCGAAGAATCAGCCGATGCCGCAAGAAGAATGAAGGAAATTACTGCCGAGATAAACAGAATTTCCGAAAATGCGCAGTCCGTTACAAAAACAGTTGTTGATTCCGCAAAAGGCGTTAATGAAATCGCAAAATCAACCGCCGAGCTTGTTATCGGTACGCAGGAGATTGCAATGAACTCCGAGCGCGCTTCCAACAATGTAAGTGAAATCAACCGTACAGCTCAGGAAATGGCATCGGGTCTTGTTGACATTTCCAAAAACCTGCAGCTTATAAATGAAGAAGCGGGAGCCGTAAATAAAAGCGCAGGTTCAACAAATGACGCAAGCGATATTATACTAAACATGGCAAACGAGCTGGAAGAATCCGTTCAAGACTTCAAAACAAGCTAGGGTAAACCGAGGGAGTTTATGAAGAAAGTAAAAATTTTAATAGCAGACAGTTCGCCTGTTTATACAAAAATGTTTAAAAGCGCAATTGAAGAGGTTGATGACAGTACTTCGATTATCAGCGTTAATGACGGGAATGAAGCGGCAAATATCATTGTTCAAAAGAGCCCCGATATTGTAATAATAGACGCCGAAATCAAAGGCAAGGACTTGTCCGAGCTTATAAAGCTCGTTATGCGATGCAACCCAAAGCAATTCATTCTTGTAACCGCAAGACCTTCATCTACAAGTGCAAAGGTTTTTGTTGAAGCCCTTTCCGCAGGTGCATCCGATTGTATGACAAAGCCGATTTATGACAGTTATAATGAAAATTTCGAAACCGTCAAAAACAAAATGTCGGACATTCTCGGAATACAACGAACAGGAAACATTGAAGAATCACAAACAAACGTTCTTATAAAGCAAAGTGTGGACGGGCTTGAAAAGCAAAGCGCAGACAATGAAACAGGCAGGCATGGTGCAGACGCTTCGGACATGCATGGCTCAGAGAGCAAAAATAGAAAAGCAAAATCAGCGGTATCCGGTTCAAAAGCAAAAAAATCAACACCCGGGAAAGCCTTTCGCCCGCAGATAATTCTTATTGCGGTTTCCACGGGAGGGCCAAGAGCACTTGAAACTATCCTGCCTGCAATAAACCCGGACATCCCGGTACCCATTCTGGTTGTACAGCACATGCCTCCGCATTTTATCGGAACTCTTGTCGAGCGTCTTAATACAAAGGCAACAATTAACGTAAAAGTTGCCGAGGACGGAGAGAAACTAACCGGCAAAACAGTATACTTTGCACCCGGCGGGGTTCACATGAGGCTCAACTCGGATAATGTCGTATATCTCGACGACTCCCCTCCTCTAAACGGCGTACGCCCCGCAGCCGATGCACTTTTCGAGTCTGTAGCTCATACTTTTAAGGGTATCCGCATTCTTACCGTCGTGCTTACGGGGATGGGTCATGACAGCCTGAGAGGTCTTGTTCAGTTAAAGGAAATGAAGAAATGTTATTCGATAGCACAGAGTGAAAAAACATGCGTGGTTTACGGAATGCCGCGCGCCGTTGTTGAGGCCGGTTTGGCCGACAAGATTTTGGATTTGGACAAAATAGCAGCAGAAATCAACGGATTTACATATATTTGATTATTACTTATTTTAAACGAAAGAGGTTTACCCGGTGCAAGAGTTGGTAAATGACAAGGATTATGAGTTAATCCGGAATTACATAACCGATGTCAGCGGAATCGTTATTCCTCCCGAAAAAAAATATCTGATTGAAACAAAGCTGTCAAATATGATGCTAAGCCACGGTGCGTTGTCATTTGATGATTTTTACAGAAATGTTCTTGCAAAGCGCAACCCCGAAACAGACCAAAAAGTAATTAACGCAATCACTGTCAATGAGACCTTGTGGTTTCGCGATGCGGTGCTTTGGAAATGCTTCGAGCGGGAGATACTCCCGGGATTTATAGAGCAGCTCAGAGCAGGGAAAAAGAAAAAAATACGCATCTGGAGCACGGCGGCTTCCACGGGACAAGAACCTTATTCGATTGCAATGTGCATAGATAATTACATAAAACGCAATAAAATCCTTGATATTTCTCTATTGGATTTCGAGATATTTGCAACCGATATTTCAGACCGTGTTCTTGAAATTGCAAAAACAGGAAGATATGATAAAATCAGTATGACAAGGGGAATAAGCGAGCATTATAAGGCTGAGTATTTTAACAATGTAAACTCTGCATGGGATATTCAGCGCGGAATTAAAGAATCCGTCAAATTCGAATGCTTTAACCTTAAAAATGATTTTAGCAAGTTTGGAAAATTTGATATAATTTTCTGCAGATATGTTTTGATTTATTTTCAGGATTCTCTTAAAAATGAAATTATCACAAAAATCCATGATTCCCTGTCGGAGGGCGGTATACTGTTTACGGGCATTTATGTTCTTTATAATATTCTAAGAGACGTGTTTAACGCAGAGTCGTATGAAAATCTTACGTACTATACCAAAGCGGTACAGACCGGGCAAAAAGAAAGAAATGGTGATCTATAATGAAAATACTGATTGTTGATGATTCATCCGTTATGAGAAAGGTTATCAAAGCAGCTGCAGATGTGCTTGATCTAAGTACCGAAGAAGCACAGGACGGCATTGAGGCTCTTGAAATTCTTTCACAACGCTACGAAGAAATTGATCTTGTTCTTTTGGACTGGAATATGCCCGGCAAAACCGGTTTTGAGGTTCTTGAGGAAATAAAAAGCAATGATAAGATGAAAAGCATCCCCGTAATGATGGTAACGACCGAAGGACATAAAACAAGTATTGTCGCTGCAGTCCGTGCCGGAGCCGATAATTATCTTGTCAAACCCTTTACGATTGATGAGCTTGAATCGAAAATAGTCGAATGTATCGGAAAAGGAGGCGGCGCATAATGGATATAGCAAATGAACTCGGGCAAATTTACAGTGATGCACTAAGTGAAGTAGTTTACACAGTTTCGGGTATAAAGCTCCAGGTTGACTGCAGGGAATCAAACAAAGACTTTGATGAAGTTATTGGTGTTATGTACCTGCAAGGCAATAAAACAGGGATGCTTTTTGTCACGGCAAATGAGCCCGATGTAAAAATTCTGTGTTCTCATATGATTGGAACCCCGGTTGCGGAAATCGAAGCGGATGAAATAGATGATACGATGTGTGAGCTTGTAAATATGACGGCAGGAAGTGCAAAGCTGCGCCTTAGCAACACCGATTATATGTTTTCACTCCTGCAGCCGTTCGTAATTAAAGGCAAGGATGTTTCAATCGTCACAAAACGTATTACCAAGGTGGAATCGGGAACCTTATCCGATGGTAATATTTCCATAAGATTTAAGGTTGTTTATTAATTTTTGGTGAGGCTATGAATTGCTTAAACTGCGGTGCGGAGCTGCATAAAAACGATATTTTCTGCATTAACTGCGAGACGCCGGTGCTTACCGATGAAGACCTTGCTGCGCTTGCAAATATGGATGTGGAAGAAATTGATATCGACCGGATAGACAAGCTTACAATGTCATCGGGCAGGCTTTTCGACAGCCTTTCACTTAAAGAAAATGATATACCGGATGCTAAAACGAATGAAGACGGTATAAATGATGATTTTATTCCAAGGAAAAAAAGTAAAAACCGCAAGCCTTTTTATATTGCCGCTGCAGCCGTTTTATGTGCGGTAATAATCGGGTTTGCAGTTTTTTTAATGCTTCGTCCTTCAGCGCATGATAATGATGAGCCGTATGGCGACCCGGAACACACAACCGGTGACGGTGAGGAGTCAAGGACGGGTGATAACGGGGATGATATACCCGAGGTGATTATTCCTGCCATTGCTTCGATTGCCGTGCTAAATAACGGGCGTGTTCAAACCGAATTTCATGTAAGTGTCGGCGAGTCTGTCGGGCTTACGTCAAAGCTTTTACCGGACGGTGCGTTGGGTGATGTCACATGGCTCAGCAGCGACCCGGAGGTCGTCGAGGTCAGCCAGCCTGACCCGAGCGGTACGGAGGCTATAATAAGAGGTCTCGCCCCCGGTGTTGCAGATATAATTGTAAAATCCGGTGATATCGAGGAGACCTTTATTGTTTTTGTTGATAATCTTTCTCTCATTATGCAGCTTGAAAATGCTCTCGAGGATGATGAAACAGCAATCTGGCTCACAATTTCCTGGATTGATGCTGACAGGACAGAGCAGGAGGTTGTGTTTGAAAGAGACCTTGAAAACCAGATGTGGACAATGGAAAGTGCAATTGAGCGCGGCGATATCGTGCCCACATTTGTCAACGCAAACGGGGCAATCATTATGAGTCTTCCCGACTCTGCAAAAATGTATCATCTTTTTGAAGACGGCATGGGATTTTACGGAAATCCCGGCGAAACAGGCAATGAATATTTTATGTGGTGGTTCAAAACTACTCTCGTCGAGCCTGAGGGGTAAGCCCTTTTGTCCGCCATTTTCCTATCCGGTAGACTGTAATCGAAAACAGCATGTTGCATGTCCAAACCGTGAGCAGTGAAAACATCAGTGCTTCCGGGCGTCCGAATAAATGAACAAAAAGGTATGCTGTCGGCAGTCTTACTACAACGGAGTTTATAATAGAAGCCCAGAGCGGGGATATTGCGTCTCCCGCTCCTCTTATTACGCCCCAAAATACGTTTGCTACCGTAAATGCAAGGTAACCGAGCGCAAGTATCATCAGCATACGCATTGTGAGGTCTATAGCCTCGGCTGTTTGCGTGAACATTCCCGCAATATACCGCCCGAAAATCAATACAACGGATATAGACATAATTGATGTGCCAAGTGCAAGGAGTAAGCATTGGTTTTTGCCCTGCTCCACACGTTCCATTTTCCCTGCACCTACATTTTGCCCCGAAAATACTGTTATTGCGTTGCCGAATGAGAAAATCGGCATCATAATCAAACCGTCGATACGCATTACAATAATATTTACCGCCATAAATGTTGCACCGAAACCGTTAACAAGGGGTTGGGTTATCATCATTGCAATCGCAAATATCGCCTGTGACGCTCCTGTCGGGACCCCTAGCTTTAAAACCTGGTCGACATATGCTTTCTTTGGAATCAGATATTTCCATCCCATGTCAAATACATCACGCATTTGGAGCAGCTTGCGAAAGCATAAAACACTCGTAAGTGCCTGCGCTATGACAGTTCCTATTGCCGCGCCGAATACTCCCATTCCAAGTAAAACGATGAATACAAAGTTGAGTGCAATATTTAACAGGCATGCAAAAATCAGGTAAAACAAAGGTGCCATTGCTTCTCCAATACCTCTTAGAATCCCCGAGAGCATGTTGAAGTAAGCAACGCCGAATATACCCCATAAGAGAATGTTCATGTACAGCACACCGCCGTCGATTACTTCGGGTGGTGTGTTCAAGAGTACAAGCAAGGGTCTTGTTGCAAACGGTCCGAAAATGGTCAGTGCAAGGCTGACTATTGCAGTGAGGGTTATTGCCGTACCTATTGTGTAAGAAAGGTCTTCACGGCTTTTTGCGCCGAAATACTGCGATGCCATTATTCCGGCACCCATTGCGACACCCATGCACAGCATCAAAATCAGAAAGAAAAGCGGCATGATGCTGCCTATTGACGCAAGAGCATTATCCCCGACAAATTGCCCGAGAAAAATTGCGTCAACAGTATTATAAAGTTGTTGAAAAACATTTCCTATAAGCAACGGTATTGTAAACAGCAACAGTTTTTTCCACGGTGTCCCCACCGTCATGTCTATCGCTGAAAACCGTTCAAAAAATTTCCGCATTACAGTTTTATTTCTTCTCCCCGTTTTGCTGATTCATATAAAGCTGTCAGCATTTTAACCATGTTTACACCTTGAATCGGTTTGAACATCGGTTCTTTGCCATCTCTGAGGACATCATAGATAAAATGTCTCAGGTTTTTGATATGACCGTCAATATCAATAGCGGTACGTTCGATTATCGGTTTAATGTCAGTTGTTGAGTTGAAGTCTTCGGTGAATATGGATAAACCTTCCCAATCCCATGTAAGTCCGGCCTTGTCACCCCGAAGCTCTACAAATGCACGTTCCTCTGCTATATTCGATGCCCAGCTGCATTCAACCTGAAGGCATGCGCCGTTGTCGAAGCGGATCATTCCGATTGCAAGGTCTTCTACATCAAAGGTCCCGTCTTCATTTGAATCGCCGAAGCCTGCATGCATTGAGTCCGAGCCTGTGCTGCTTTTTGCGAATTTTGTATATGTTGAGCCGCTGACTGCTACCGGTGTGGGATTACCCATCATCCACATTGCAAGGTCGAGCATATGAACGCCGAGGTCAATGAGCGGACCGCCGCCTGACAGTTCCTTTGTTGTAAACCAGCCGCCTTTGCCGGGGATTCCGCGTCTGCGTATCCAGCCGCAGCGTCCTGCATATATATCACCGCATTTGCCGCTTTCGATGAAGCTTTTTGCATATTGTGATTCTGCTACGAATCTGTTGTTACGCATGACCATCAGATGCTTGCCCGATTTTTCGGATGCCTCTTTCATTGCGAGAACCTGCTCGACCGATATTGCATCGGGTTTTTCGCAGAAAACGTTTAACCCTGCATTGAGCGCACTAACCGTAATCTCGGAGTGCATATAGTTCGGTGTGCATATATCAACCATATCAAGCCCGTCAAGCTTAACCAGCTCTTTATAGTCCGTAAACACATGGCTTGCTCCAAGCTCTCTTGCCGCATGCTCTGCTCGTTCCTTAATAATATCGCATACTGCAATGACTTCAACGGCATCATTAAACTGCTTCAATGTGGGAATATGCGCCCAAAAGGCCACCCCGCCGCATCCGATAAGTCCGACTTTAATTTTACCCATTTTACAAACACTCCTTATTTCTTCTTTTTTATGATACTAATATATGCAAGTGAATGGTTTCTGTCAACTGTCAATAATTTGCATTGTTGCGCCTTTGAGGTCGATATAGCTGTCTTCTTCGGCGTTTATTTGTATTTTATTGAGGAAATGAATAATTTCGATGCTGTTGTATGAGCAGCGTTTGATAAAGTCTTCGAAGAGCGGGAGCATGCCTTCTCCAAGGAGTCGTTCGGGATGGAACTGAACTGCGAGGATGTTTCCTTTTTCCATTGCTTCTATTACCGGTCCGTGTGTCGCAGCAACTGTAAAGCCTTGTGCTGCACCGTCAACGGCTTGGTGATGAGTTGAGTTTACAATTGCTTCTGTGCCGAATAAACCATGCAGCCAGCTGCCGGGGACGATACTTACCGGATGTCTTGTTTCTTCATCCAAATGGAGCTTTGGGTCAAGCCCAAGTAAATCCGGGATATCCTGAATCAACTCCCCGCCCATTGCGATATTGATAATCTGCATTCCGCGGCAAATACCGAGAATTGGTTTTTTTGCTTCTGCAAATGCGAGGGTGAGTGCAAGCTCTGCCCTGTCGAGTGTTTCGTCGGGTCTGCCTGATGCGGGATGATGCTCCTGGTTAAAAAAATGGGATGCAACATCTCCCCCGCCTGTAAGAAGCAAGCCGTCATACTTTTCTGCGAGTTGTACGGCATTTTCCGTCTGCCCTTGCCGCAGCAGCTTTGCAAGCTCCTCATCATCCTGCGGCATTATTGGAATGCCTCCGGCTCTGCTGATTGCTTCAACATAGTTATCACGGTCGGCAAATTTCCTGTCATTTGTCTGATATCTTGCTGTTACAATTATTCTTGGTTTTTCAATTTCCGGTTCCGGGCTGCTTTTTATTGTTATTTTTGAAAAGCTTGAGCCGTCGTTTATTGCAGAGTAAGTTCCTGCCGGAATGTCATCTCCGATTTTATATAATCCGGGTTTAATTATCATAACTTCAGTACCGCCATTTTCATTCTCCGGTGTTTTATCTGCCGGAGACTGCTCAGGTGTATGCGGGGGTGGTGTACTTGCTTCCTGTATTTCGGTTTGATGTTTGTTTTCTTCAAAATCAGCAGATTGTTTCATGGCAAAACCTATTATCAAACAAACGCAGCATACAAGAACCAGTACAAGGACAGTAATTCTTTTCACGATTTGTTACCTTATATTAATTATTGAACATCTTTTAATAAAATCTGAGTATATAATCGAACCGTTGTCCGACAAACGCTCGGGGTTAAATTGTACTCCAAGGATATTACCGTTTTCTATTGCTTCGACAACGACACCGACACGGGCAACAATGGTAAAGCCTTCCGCTATGCGTCCTACTGCCTGATGGTGATTTGAATATGTTACAAGTGAGCTTCCGTATAACCCGTGCAGCCATGTGTCCGGTTCAATTTCGATTGTATGTCTGCTTTGCCCCGAGTGGACAGTGCTTGCTATGCCGAGAAGGTCGGGGATATCCTGGATGATATCGCCTCCCATTGTGACATTGATGATTTGCATTCCCCTGTTAATACCCAAAACAGGCTTGCCTGCGTTAATGAATGCACGGCACAACGCAATTTCTGCCATGTCACAGTTTTCGTCGGGGTCCTCGGATGCAAAATGCTTTTCCTGTCCGAAAAACCGTGCGGAAATATCCCCGCCGCCCGTTAAAACAAGCCCGTCATACTGTGCTGCTATTGCATCTGCGTTATCGGTATTGCCCGTACGAAATGCGTCGCCGATCATTCTGTCATCCCCCGGCAGTACAGGTACTCCTCCGGCGGCTCTCACTGCATCTGCATATGCGTTGCGGTCTGAAAATCTGTTTCTGCCCGAGTCATACCGAGCGGTAACAACTATTCTCGGATTTTCGATGATTGTATGTGACGGCCCGTTTGATATGTAGACACGTACGGTTGATTGAGCCGGGAGGTCGGCGCCTGCTTCGTCAATTGATATTACTGTTCCTTCAGGCATATCATTATCAAGGTATACAAATTCGGGAAGCAGACCAAGCTCTCTTAATGTTTCCTCTGCCTCGTAATGATATAATCCGGTTAAATCCGGAACCGTAATATATATATCGCCCGGCTGTGTTTCCTGCGTTCCGTCCTGTCCGTCGGTTTGTCCGGGGTTCAACTCCGGGTCCTGTGATGAATCGGGTGGTGTTTCTGCGCTTATAGCGGGGCTTTCGCCGTCTTCGGGTGTGCCGCTTCCAAACATTCTGCCGATAATTGCGCCGCCGTCCATAACCGTAAAGAATAATAAAGCACCTAAAAGCAGCATCACCGCTAATGCAACTGCCAGTATTGTGACGGTTTTTTTGCTGCCGCCTTTTTCGTGCGGCGGCCCGCTTTGATAATGCGGATAATCGGGCTGTTGTGTGTACTGTTGCGTATATTGCTGTGTGTACTGTTGCGTGTATTGCTGTGTATTTTCTGCAGGTTGCTCGTACTGCTGCGGGGTGCTTTGCTGTTGATTTTGTTTTCTGTACTGATTGATATTATGCGGCACAGATGAGTAACTCACCCGACTTCCGCATGCGACGCAAAATCTAGCCTCCGGCTCAAGCCTCGCACCGCAATTTTCGCAAAATCTCATATCATTTCACCTTTATAATGTCACCACATAACCACCGTCATGACTTCCTGCTGCTCTAAACTTCCCTGCCGGGGATTCTGTTTATTTTATCATAAATTTGAATAATAATATATTACTTTATGGGGTTCAGATTTAATTTACGGGGTTTAACCACTGCTTTATTTCGGATGAATCCAGTTTGTCGGTGATGTAGGCTTTGCGGATTATGGGTTGGGGGATGTGTTCGTCGTAGCGCTCGTAAGTGGGGTTTTCTTTTTTGCCGACGAGGTTATCGAGGTCGGGGTTTTCGTCATTAAAGAATGATGAAATATAACGGATGAGCTCGTGACCGTCGCCTTTTCCGATGTTAAGTCTTATGTAGAACCAGTCGCCGTATTCGATGTCTGTGAGGTTGAATTTTTTGATACATTTAGACCTGATAAAACGCCGAAGTGTCCAGTTTGATTTTGTTCCGAGCCACGGGAACAAGCACCATGTTGTGCCGCCGAGGTGCAGTACAGGCTCGGTCAGCATTCCCGATTGTTGTGCGGTTGTCCGTGCCTCACTGAGCCGCTCTGCGGCCCTCGGCATCAGGTATTGATACTCCTTGTCACTTTGCAATATTTCGCGTATTTTCCGTACAATTTTCGTGTGGATATCCCTGTATGAGCCGGGCCACGGGAACGCTCTGCAGCCTTCTGTTTTTTCGACAATGAGTTGCTTCCGTGCAGGCAAAACTTCAGTCACCACCCATGTAAAACCCGCAAGTGTGAAAACGTATCCTACCGGCGTTTCGCTTGTAAGCGTTCCGATTACTGCATTGCCGTACATAACCTTGTACTCGTCATAATCCTTAAATGTTGCAAGAAACTTATAAGAGCTGATGATTTTTTCTCCGAGGGTTCCTACTATGTATGTCCCTTCATCTGTTAACTGTATAATTTTATTTTGTCTCATATGAAGTATCAGCTTGTTATAGTCCTCATTGCTAATTTCAGCAAAGGGTGAAAGGCTTTGGATTGTATTACCAAGGACCTCAGGTTTAAGCTCGTATGATGCGGCAAGGACGCATAATGTCTGATGAAATAAAAGCGAAAACGGCATTTTCTTAATAACCGGCGGCTCTATCCACTGTTCTTCAAGATAGAGCTGAATGACTGCAATGCTTTTGAGCAGCTCCCACGGAATTAAGTGAGGAAGAAGTGCATTCGGGCTTACGATGTCCTCGTTTATGATAATCATCATTTCGGGTGTGTTTGTACGTCTTCCCGAGCGTCCGAGCCGCTGCAGAAAGGATGAAACAGAGTTCGGAGCACCAAGATGTATGACCCGCTCGAGGTCGCCAATGTCAATGCCAAGCTCCATTGTCACGGTTGCACATGTTGCGGTTTGTTTTTCGCTGTCTTTCATGTCCGTCTCGGTTTCGGAGCGAATCTGCTTTGAAATATTCCCGTGATGGATGTAAAATATATCCTCCCGTTTTCTTTGCTTTGCCGTCATACGAAGCACTGCGGTAAGGTATTCGGTTTCCTCCCGTGTGTTCAGGAATATCAATGATTTATGCTTTTGCCTTGCGCATTCATAGATAAAATTATTTGCTTCGTTTGAAAACAGGAAATATGAATACTTGTCACCGTAGTTTTCATACATTTTATTTTCTTCAACAGTATGAGACTTTGAATCTTCGGTAAAAAAGTGTTCACATGCCAGTTTGATTTTCGATTTTTCATTTTCAATAAAAATAATATCGGTGTCCCTGCCTGTATTTTTGCCAAGCCATGCCGCCGATTCATGCGGATTGCCTATCGTGGCTGAGAGCCCAATGCGCCTTGGTTTTTTTCCGATAATACCTGACATTCTTTCGAGTATGCAACGCACCTGATTACCCCGGTCGGTTCCGGTCATAAAATGGATTTCATCAATTATCACAAATTGAAGGTCGTTGAATAATTTATATATGTTGTTATGGTGGTTAAGCATCAGCCCTTCAAGTGATTCGGGCGTAATTTGTAATATACCTCGGGGGTTTTTAAAGGCCGCTCTTTTGTGGGATGCCGAAACATCGCCGTGCCAGTGGAAAACAGGCGTGTTTGATTCGTGGAGTATCATGTCAATGCGTCTGAACTGGTCGTTAATCAATGTTTTGAGCGGTGCAAGGTATATTGCTCCGAAGCTGTTTAAGTGTATCGTTTCCAGTATTGAAAGCACGGGGAAAAAAGCAGCTTCAGTTTTGCCCGAGGCTGTTTTTGAACATATCAGTATATTATTCTCCGTATAAAATATTGCTTTCGCCGCTTCGACCTGCACAGACCGAAGCTCCTGCCAGTTATTATTGTAAATATACTCCTGAATAAACGGAGCGTACTTTGTGAATACATCCATGCTGCTATGATAGCATAAAACAGTTATGAAGGGTGAAGGTTTATTTATAAAGTGGTCGCCATCAGAGTGAGGGCGACCACTTTTAGTTTATATCATGGAATGCTTGCGTTAGATTTTGCTTGTGCGGGAGTTATTTTTGCGGGATTTTTTGTTTTTCAGTTTTTTCCTGATTATCAGCCCTGTGCCTGCTCCGAGGGGGGCGAGGGTGCCAAGACCAATCCAGAAGAACGGGAAATTATTGTAGTCGTCCGATGTGAGGTAGTCATAGATTGCATACTCTTCTTCGTCTGCTTCTTCTTCTATTTCCGCTTCTTCCGTTGTTGCAGATGCTGCTGCTTCTTCGCCTGCGCCTGCTGCGTTGACTGCACGGACTTTAAGTGTGTATTCTCTGCCCGGGAAAAGATTTTCGAATGTGTGCTCATATTCGCCGTTTGCGTCAATCCGGATTGTTACGATGTTGTCAGATACCTGGTAGCCTATTATTTCACTGCCTCCGTTTTCGGCAGGTGCTTCCCATCGCAGTGTTATATTGCTTCCGTCAACGGCTGTCTCGAGGTTTTCGGGGGTACCGGGTGTTGTAAAGACATTTACCGTTACTGCCTGGCTGGAGTTTGTTGCTGTTATTCTGCCGTTAACATCGTTATTTGTGTTTGTGACTACGACATAATAGTAAGTGATTCCTACTTCATCTGTAGGGGGTGTAAAGAATCTGCCGGTCGCTCCTCTTATTGGGGTGCCTCCTGTATTGCTTCCGGTTTCACTTGTGTACCATTGAAAGCTGAGAATCCCGCTGTCGCTTGTGCGTGCTGTTACCGACAATTCTGCTTGTATACGGCGGGCGGTAATTGCTACTTCAATATTTTCGGGGGCAACAAGGATTTCCGGCTTTAATGCATTTACGAGGGGGTTAACCGTTATTCTTGCTGCATTGCTTGCAGTTGATGCGGTTGCCGTTCCGTTTACATTATTATTCGTGTTGGTTATGACCGCATAATAATACATTATTCCGTTTTGTGCTGTCGGAGGTGTAAATGTTCTGCCTGTTGCGCCTTGTACTGCAGTTCCTCCCGAGTTGCGGTTGCTTGTGTTTTGGAACCATTGATATGTGAGTGTTCCTCTGTCGGAAATTTCTGCAGTAACGGACAGTGTAACTGTGTTATTAGTGGTTACCGTGCTGTTTTGCGGTTGGGTTGTTATATTCGGTACAGCTGCGTTTGTGAGAGTGCTTACAACAAGGTTTGCCGTACCCGAGACAACCTCGCCTGCAGAATTTGCCGCCACAAGGCGGTATAAATTCCCGCTTTGGGTAAGGTTGACGGAGAGCAGGCGCAATATGCTGCCTGTTTGCCCGTCGATGTTAATCCATGTTATGCCGCCGTCGATGGATACCTGCCATTGCAGTGCCGGAGCCGGATATCCCGAAATTGCAACCGAGAATACTACATCCTGACCGGGTATTACTGCCTGATGCTGGGGCTGTGTTGTGAATACCGGGATTACCGGTGTTATATCGTCGGAGGGTGGATACCCCGCCGCAACGGCTGTAATGCCGCCGATACTCAGCGATAACGCAAGTGTTGCTGCTACTACCATTTTTCTAATTCTTCCGCGTTTCATGTAAATCACCCTTCCTTTCTTAGTTATTCGGCACACGCCGTTTTTTTCTTCTTTCTATTGAGTGTTTACATATCTTTTGACCGAAAAAAGACACAAAAAGTTCCGTTTTCTCTGCAGAAAATACCACAAAATCTGCATAAAAAACGGAATTATTTTTGTATATTTTGTTTGGCAGCTGTAGCTGCGGTTCGTCAGCGGCGTTCGGTGGCTTGTTTTACGGTTTCTTCGAAGGATTCTTCGTGGGGGATTGTTTCGACGACACTTTTCATGGAGTGCGCCATTCTTGCGAAGTTTCGGGAGGCTTCCGAGTATGCTATTCCGAGTTCGACGGTGTAGCCGGGGCTTGATGCCTGCGTTATATGCGTGGTTTTGAATGCTTCTCTCATTATTTCAACCATGTCCGCTTCAAGCATTGCAGCGTAGATAATATCGGATTCTTTTGTCTTAAACGCCTCCACCATATAGTCATAACAGCTCATCATTTTGTCATACATTTCAATAACTTTATTGGCATCACCGTAAGCTTCCTTAATACCGCTTTCTCGTACGTCCTCGGTCAGCTTTGTAAATCCTTTTGTGCGGTTACTTATTCGTTTCAGGCTTATTGTAATATGAATTAGAGCTGTTGCAAGCTTGCTTTCCTCTTCATTGATTTTCATGTGGTACAGCTTTGTAATAAATTCATTGATTTTATTGTTTACCTTGTCTATTTCGTCCGCTTTTATTTTGAATTTACCGATGCTCCTGTAGTCATTTTTCAGAAATATATCTGCACTCAGCACTATATTATCACGCATCAGACTCATTAATTTAAGTATTGCTTTTGTGCTGTTTTCCAAAGCATACAGCGGGGTTTCCAGAATACTTTCATCAAGCTCCGGTAAATCCGATGCATCGGAGTATGTGCCTTGTCTGCCGATTTCGGTGAGTTTTACCGATGCTTTCAGTATCAGTTGCCCAAACGGGAAAAGCAGTATAAGCGCAATTACATTGTATCCTGTGTGAACCATACTTATATTCGTTGCAGTTATCGCCGATCCTCCTAACTTCGGGTCAATGAATGTAAAGAATATTACGCCGATGACGCAGAATATTACAGCACCGACAACATTGTATACCAAGTGGACATATGCAGCTGCTTTTGCGTTTTTTGTTGCGCCAATTGAGGATAGAACTGCTGTAAGGCAGGTTCCTACGTTTTGCCCGAGAACGATGTATACGGCTGCGTTCCATGGAACCATTCCCGCTATTGCCATTGACTGGAGTATACCGATTGATGCCGTGCTGCTCTGGATTACTGCCGTTACCATGATTCCTGCGAGTATGCCGAGTATCGGGTTTGTTCCCATTGTTATGAAGAACTCTTTGACAACATCGAGTGCCGCAAGCGGTTTCATTGCTTCGGGCATCTGCGACAAGCCGAGAAACAGCACGCCGAATCCGACAATTACCTCGCCGATGTATTTGACATTTTGTTTTTTGGAAAATAGCAGCATCAGCGCACCTGTTGCGGCACATACTGCTCCTATTGCATCGGGTTTTAAGAGCTTCGACCATTCAACGCTGGATACAAGCCAGGCTGTGACGGTTGTGCCGACATTTGCTCCCATGATTATACCGACAATCTGCGGCAGCGCAATGATTCCGGCATTAACAAACCCGACAGCCATAACCGTTGTAGCTGTCGAGCTTTGTATAAGCGCAGTAACTCCCGCACCGAAGAGCACACCACTGAAGCGGTTCTTCGACACAGTCCCGAGAATCTGCTTCATCCTGCTCCCCGCCGCTTTCTGCAGAGCAGATGATAATAATGTTATTCCAAAAATAAATAATCCGAAGCTGCCAAGAAACCTGAGGGCTATTGTAATATAGTCCATTTTGTTTTAAGCAGAGAGATGGTGTTTGTATGTTAATAATGTGGATTTGGGTTAGTTAAATTAAATTGCTTTCACGGAGGCACGGACGCCGGAGGGCGTTCATTAGAAACACGATGTTTCTCATGGACGATAGGAATTAAATTTAACTACCCCAAAGCCGCATTACATACAAACACCATCCCTCTGCTTCCTCTCATTTAGTCTGATTTTTTCATTTTAGCAAATCGGACTGTTAAACACAAGAGTAAAACTAAGGTGATGCCTGTTGTGAGGGCTGCTACTCCCCAGAGCGGGATGTGGGTGTTGCCGAACCAGAGCTCGAGACCGAATTCTCTTGCTATTTCACCTGAGAGCATTTCATGGGTTATAGGGGTTACGGTTTCGAGGTTGTAGAGGAATGCTTGTCTTGTAAGGACTGTCAGCTGCAGGAACGGGAGTGCGCTGAGGATTGTGCCTGCTGTGTCGCCGAACATGCCAACGGGGATGTATGCTCCGCTGATGAAGCCGTTTAATGTTCCGAGGATTGTGCCGAATGCGCCGAGTGACTGTTGTTTCTTTATGAATGTCATTATCAGAAGTATAAAAATATTTGCAAATATTAACGAGCCGATGATTGCCAGCAGGATGTAACCGAGCTGCGGTAATGTAAAGCTTATTGAGTATACAGCTTGAAAGTATATTGCATAGAAAGCTATAAAACCGAGAAGTAATGTGAAGCCTACAAGGATTGAGCTTATAAGGTAAGATGCAAGCAGGTCGTTTCTTTTTATCGGGGAAACCAGAAAGTCGTTCAGTACGTTCTTTTCCCTGTCTGCTACCATCAGTCCGATTGCAGTAATTGATATTGAAACCGCTCCGATTGGAAGTATTGCAGAAAACATCAGAATCCTCTCGAGTTTCATTGTCCATCCGCTCATTACAGGGGGTATAGATACTTTTTTCATGATTTTAAAATATTTTTATCCGGAAGACACCGACTCCGTCCCTGTGTTATTTGTGTTATATTCTTGACAGAATATTTTAGTATTGTTATAATATTATCGAAAGAATATTATATTTAAGAGGTGAGCATTATGATAAAAACTACAGTTGATTTGGATGAGGGGTTATTGGAGAAGGCTGTCAGTATTTTTAAGGGTAAAACGAGAAAAGAGATAATATCCATTGCTCTGACTGAGCTTGTTGAGCGGCATGAGCAAAAGGATTTATATGATTTGTTTGACGGCGGCGAGAGTCTGATAGCCGAAGATTATGATTACAAAGCAATGCGTGGAGGTAGTATTAGTGATATTAGTTGACACTTCCGTACTGATTGATAAACTTCGAAAAATAGAAAACGAAAAGACAATCTTATTTGACCGTCTTCATAATACAAAAGCACCTTTTGGGATATCTATATTTACTTATCATGAGATACTTCAAGGAGCAAAATCCGAGCAGGAGTTCATCAAACTCCATACTTACTTTTCAACCCAAAAGATTTTGTCACTGCCAAACACGATTGAAGCATATACAGAGTCGGCAAAACTATGCTTTACTTTACGACGCCAAGGCTTAACAATCAGAAACACAATTGACATTCTAATCGCATACACGGCAATTTACTATAACTTACCTCTCCTGCACAACGACAGAGACTTTGATTTTATTGCAGATAAAACTACGAAACTTAAAATCCTTCATTGATATCACAAAAATTGGTAAGCGAACACAAGGGGACGGTACTAATTTTCAGTTTGGCTGTCATTAGCTGTTGCGTTGTCTTGTGTATAACACACGCGGTTGCGGCCTTCGTGTTTGGCTTGGTATAGGGCGGTGTCGGCAAGTGCGATTGCGTGATCCAAATCGTTTTCGGGAGCTGCAGGAGCAATGCCGAAGCTTGCTGTTATTGATATTTCCATACCGTTGGCTTGTACTTCGGTATCGGCGATACAATGCCGTATGCGCTCTGCCAATGAAATTAGGAAAGGGTCTGTGTTCTGTAAAATAGTTTGGAAATAGTATCGTCAATTTGAGCACTTTTTCCCGCGATTACAGCTTCCATATTTAACCGTTCAATATTCCTTTGATTGAGGAGTATTGATGTTGATGCCATAAGAAATAGAACGAACACAACAAAGAAAAATATTAAGGTGAAAGGGAAGACTCGCTTTAATTTAGTTTTGATTCCTTTTACCTCCATTTCTTACTCCCCTATTACTATTGAAGTTACGCTGTCGGGGAGGAGTTCTTTTATTGATTTTTCGAATTTTTCGTAGGTTTTGAGTATTTCGCTGTACTTCGTTTCGTCTTCGAAAGTGACAAGCAGGTCAATAAAAATGGTGTTGCTTGACCTTCTGGTTCTTACGCCTTTGAAGTCGTCAATTTCTGCCCAGATTTTTGTGACGCAGTTTATTATCTGCATTTGGGTTTCCTCGTCCAGTGTTTTGTCGAGAAGGTTTGACGCTGCGTTTCGTATTTGTTTGACATTAAGAAAAGCAACGTAAATCACGCATAATATACACACAATCGGTTCAAAATATACTATCAGCGGAAATGCTCTGAATATATATGCGACTGCGACTGTCACGAGTACGACCAGGTCAGTTATGAGGTCTTTTTTCAGGAATATAAATGCCGACCTCACCATCGGGCTGTCGTTTTGTTTTACTACTTTTTGCTGTTTATATAAAAGAAGTATGTCAATAGCAACGTTGATAACTTTTATTATGATTGCTAAAAACAAAAGATCGGAGGGGCTGCTTGGGGATATAAGCGAATTTATTGAGACAGCAAGAATTGCAGCAAGACCAAGAAATAATATCGATGCAGAAATAAGGCTTCCGAATGCGTCGATTTTCCCCATTCCGTAATCGTATTTAAAGCTTGCATCACCTTGCATTTTCTTTGACAGTCTGTGGGTTATGCTTCCTTGCAGCACATTGGCAAACGATTCAAATGTGTCGAGCGCCATTATGACAGAGCCGCTCAGTACTGTCATAACGGTAAGAGCAACCAGATTCGGCAGCTCGGAGATAATTGTCATCATAGATACTTTTTGCTGGGACTTGTAAGCATCGTTTATATTATTTTCTGTTACTTGTTCGTTTTCTTTGTTCATAGTGGTTTTATCTCGAGTGCAAGCATTGTTATGTCGTCGGCCTGCTCTGCTCCTTCGGCGAAATTGTCTATTTCTTTTTTAATATTAAAAAGGAGTTCCTTAGCGTTATCACTTTTGTAACTGTTAGCTTTTTCAAGCATACGCTTGTCGGTGAACAGCTTTTTTTCTTTATTTTTTGCTTCTGTTACACCATCTGTATATAAAAACAACATATCGCCTTTATTTAGTATCACTTCCTCTTGAGTATACCTCATGTCTTCCATAACTGCCAGCATAAGTCCCGAATCAACCCTTAAAAATTCATACTCATCCCCTCGCCTTATGAGCGGAGGGTTATGTCCTGCATTTACATAGGTCAGACGCCCTGTGGGAATGTCAATATATCCCATAAATGCTGTAACAAACATATCGGCATCGTTATTTTCACAGAGCTGAAGGTTTACGCTGTCAAAGACATCCTTTGGTGATTTCCCATCCATTGCCGCATTTTTTATGAGAGTCTTTGATACAACCATAAATAGCGCTGCGGGAATGCCTTTGTCCGAAACGTCAGCTATCACTACTGCGAGTGTATCTTTGTTTATCAGGAAAAAATCGTAGAAGTCGCCGCCTACTTCTTTTGCCGGATGCATTACAGCATAAATATCAAAATCGTTGCGCTCCGGGAAAGCGGGAAATATATTCGGAAGCATGCTTGCTTGAATCTCCGTTGCAACATTAAGCTCTGTGGCGATACGTTCACGTTCTGCCAATACCGGGTCAAGTATCTGTTTGCCTGCTATATAACGAAGTATAAAAAGGAATATTGCAATAATTATTAAAATAATCATCAACACCTGCAGGGTTTGCAGTATAATATCCCCCATTATACGGTTCATTGAAATATCCGCACCCATGACAGCGGCAGCTAATCCGTCTGAAGCATAAATCGGCACATATGCAGAAGCAAGCCATCCGTAACCGGTAATTGAAACTACTGTATTTTCTATTACCCGCCCTTCATAATATGCTTCTGCTGCTCTTTCAAAAGCCGCCGCATCCGAGTCCGGCATTTTCGCTCCAAGCTCTCCAATCATTGAAGGGTCGTTACCTTCGGTAAATATATCAAAAACATAAACCGGTACATTTTCATTATCCGGTGCCATAACGTACAGGTAGGTCATGCCAAATGCTTTTTTTGCTTCCTTAAGAGCATCATATATATAGTCATACTCCTCATTCTTACCGTTGTTAAGAAAAACGGATATACTATCACCATTTACCAGAAGAGCAGCTGCTTTTGCCGCACTGAAAGCACGCTGTGTATATTGTGCGGATACCTGTCTGTAACTTATTGTAAACACGCCGATACCAACACATAAGGACAATAAAATTCCCATAACAACAATTGCTATGGTCATTTTGCCTTTAATACTGCGTTGCTTTTTTTTCATTTTCTTCCTCGGAGCAAAAGCGTGAATAAGCCGCTCAAATTACCTTAAATATTTTTGTTACTCCTGTTAATTCAAAAATCTCCATAACATCCTTCGATACGTTTATAAATACCATTGTTTTCTCTGCTTTTTTTACATTTTTCTCAGCTTGCAGAAGTACACGCAATCCGGCAGATGTTACAAGTTCGGTTTTTGAAAAGTCAAGCTCAATTTTTACCGAGTTTGAAATAACTTCTTCCAAGGTTTGCTTAAACGTTGTTGATGCCGCTACGTCCAGATTACCGGGTACATTAACGGTACTAATTTCACCGGTTTTTGTTACAGATGTATCCATAAGCTTATCTCCTAAACTAAAATATCTTCAAAACCTTCCGTAGAGTATTCTTCTCCTGCTTTTTTTCTTTCAAGGGCAGAGTGCAGCAGTGAATATTTCTTTTTTGAAACCGGATATGTCCAAAGAATTGCAAACGCTATAACTGCTAAAGCGGCGGGCAGAATAGTGACCATTGTGTGAATACCGTTTATTGCTGTTTCCGTTTGTGTTTCAGCCATACCGTTATATCCTGTTAATTCGAGATAAATTCCGGTAGCAGGTAATGCAAGTGCAACACCAAGCTGATGCGCCAAAGATGCAAGAGCTGATAACGAGCCGTCTCTTCTTTCTCCTGATTTAAGTTCATCAATTTCAACACAGTCGTGAGCATAGGCTACGAAGAAAGTAAAGAAACAAGACGAGCTGATTGCATAACCGGCGACATAAATGTATAAAACAACATGCGAGTTAATTCCCGTAAAGAATAAAACGAATCCTAAAATAATTGATGGAATCATTGTTGCAAGTGTCACAGGCCTTTTGCCGAATTTATTGCAAAGTTTTGTTGTAATCGGTAAGGTGCATACTATTATTGCAACAAATACTACCCAAAATACTGCCTGCTCCGTTTCACTCATTGCCATGTTATATGTCAGAAAATAGACTATTACTGTATTTATCATTGAAACGCCAAGCATGTAAATGACAATCCATAAGACTATTTTCCGGAAGCTTTTAAGCTGCAGGAGTTCTTTCCATATTTTGAAATAATTTTTATTTTCTTTTTTGCTTTGTGTTTCTGTCTTACTGTCGGCTTCTGTTTTAATTTTAGCTTCTGTTTTACTGTTGGCTTCTGTTTTAATGCTAGCAGTGGTTTCATTATCGTCTATAGCTTCATTTTGAGTATTATTCTCCGCAGCTGCTCTTATCGAATTTTTCTCAGCTTTTCTGAGCATAAAAAGTCCGATGCCGCAGATAATCAGCATCAGTATTGCAAATACCGCACCCGAAATGCCCCATGCTTCGCGGTCGGACAAACCGGCTTCCTCCGCCATTTCCCATATGAGCATAGGTCCCGATGTTGTGACAAGGAAAATCGGGTAATAAAAAATCATTGCCATAAACCGTAACATGTTGCGTTCGCTGTAGCTTGGTGTAATTTCAGCCGAGAGGGCTAAGTACGGGATTATAAACGAGGAATATGCTGTACAGACAAATATTGCAGCGAATATATAAAAGAGGGTTTCTAAAACCTTATTGTTAATATTAAACGGTGAAAACATGAGAAATATCGCTGCCGCCAAAGGTAAAACACTTGCTTTCATCCATGTAAAACGTCGCCCGTTTCTTGTCACATGCCTGTCGGATAACCCGCCGATTATCGGGTCAATGAGAGCATCCCACAAAACAATAATAAAAAATATAACCCCCGCTATATACGCACGAATCCCGACAATATCTGTCAGAAAGAACACAAAATACACAGCCAGAAGATTCCCCGGTATAGTTTCTGCAGCCGTGCATAAACCGTACCCGACTTTAATTCTGCGTGACAGTTTTGACGAATCCATCAATCAATTCTCCTTAATTTGCGGAGTAATTTTCTCAACATTCCGTAGCATTATACCAGATTCGTAATGCGTAGTGCAAGCTTTGTGACAGGGGGACGGTTCTTGTGTCTGTTACCAGTCTGGTGTCACATCTTGAAGCGCTTTAGGCGAAGAGCGTTTGTGAGGACGGAGATTGAGCTGAGGCACATTGCGGCGGCGGCTATCATGGGGGAGAGTAAGGGGCCGCCGAAGATGAATAAAACGCCTGCGGCAATCGGGATGCCGAGGACATTGTAGCCGAAGGCCCAAAACAGATTTTGTTTGATGTTGCGCATAGTGGCTTTTGAGAGTTTTATTGCTGCGGGAACATCGGTTAGTTCGCTGTGCATTAATACGATGTCTGCACTTTCTATTGCTACATCTGTTCCGCTGCCTATTGCGATGCCTATGTCGGCTTGCATGAGTGCGGGAGAGTCGTTGATGCCGTCACCGGCCATTGCTGTTTTTTTGCCGTCGTTTTGAAGTGTTTTTACTGCGGCGGCTTTATCCTGCGGCAGAACCTCCGCCATTACATTTGATATGCCAACCTGCTCCGCAATAGCGGCAGCAGTTCTTTTGTTGTCTCCTGTAATCATAACAACATCTATGTTCATATCCTTTAACATCTTAACCGCTTCTATGCTTGAGGGTTTAATTGTATCGGCAATTGCAATGATGCCGCAGACTTCTCCATCAATGGCTACATAAACAGGTGTTTTGCCTTCATCGGCATAAGACAGGGGGACCGAAACAGGGGGACAGGTACACTGTTTCAATTCGTTTGAAACAGTGTACCTGTCCCCTTGTTTCGGTCGCATTTCGGCTATAAATTTTTCGCTGCCGGCAATTACTTCAATGCCGTTAACCTTGCAGACAATCCCCTTGCCTGCAACAGATTCGAAATCTATCATCGGTAGTAGCGGAAGCCCCTCTTTTTCTGCAGCTCTTACAATCGCCTCACCGAGAGGGTGCTGGCTGCCTGTTTGCGCAGATGCAGCGTATTGCAAAAGAGCGAAACAAGGGGACAGGTACACTGTTTCATTGTTTGAAACAGTGTACCTGTCCCCTTGTTTCGCTCCATCAAACACATGAATATCTATCACTTCAGGTTTTCCTTCTGTTATCGTGCCTGTTTTATCAAGCACGACTGTTTGAATCTTGTGCGCTGTTTCAAGGGCTTCGCCGCTTTTTATTAAAATACCTTTCTCCGCTCCTTTACCTGTTCCAACCATTATAGCAGTGGGGGTGGCAAGACCAAGGGCGCAGGGGCAGGCGATTACAAGAACGGATATAAATATCGTGAGTGAAAATGTCACATCCCTTGTGGCAATAAACCAGCCGAATAATGCGATAACTGCAATGCAAAATACAACCGGAACAAAAATTCCCGATACTCTGTCGGCGATTTTTGCAATCGGTGCTTTACTGCCCTGTGCATCCTCCACGAGTTTGATTATTTGTGCCAAAGTTGTATCTGCGCCGATCTTTTCTGCTTTGAATTTTATGAATCCGTTTACATTAATTGTTGCAGCATACACTGCGTCACCGGGTTTTTTATCGACAGGCATGCTCTCGCCTGTGAGCATTGCTTCATCAATTGATGTTGTGCCTTCTACAACTGTGCCGTCAACGGGAATTTTACCACCGGGCTTTATTATAACAATATCGCCGACGATAACCTCTTCAATAGGGAGTTCCGTTTCAACCCCGTCACGGACTACCAGAGCCGTTTTCGGGCGAAGTCCCATGAGTTTCTTGATTGCTTCTCCGGTTTTTCCTTTTGAAACTGCTTCAAGAGTTTTCCCTAGCAAAACAAGCGTAATAATGACCCCGGCTGTTTCATAATACAAATACTCTGCATATTCCGGGTGTCCCGTGAAAATCCTGTATGTTGCATATAAGCTGTAAATCACGGCTGCCGATGTGCCAAGTGCAATCAGGCTGTCCATATTCGGGGAGCAATACAGGATTGCACGAAAGCCAACCGTATAAAACCGGTATCCGGCAGCGATAATAGGAATCGTCAAAATCAACTGTGCAAGTGCGAAGTTTAGCGGTGCGTTGTGATGATGCAAAAGCTGCGGCAACGGCAAGCTCCACCCGAAAGGCAGCATATGCCCCATGGCAATGTACAAAAGCGGCACGGCAAAAATAGCTGATATAATGAATTTAATCCTTAAAATATCAGCTTCCTGTTTTTTATTAAACTTATAAAACAAAGAGCCGGGTTTCTTTTCCTGTTTTTCAGACAGAAGAACCGTCCCCGTGTCTCCCGTGTCTACACGTTTATCAGACACAAGAACCGTCCCCATGTCTGTACCACCACTTTGCGGTTTAAGTTCAGACCAGCCAAAACCGGTTTTATTTATTGCGGCTTCAAGGTCATCTTTACTGAGCACGGAAGTATCGATTTCTACAGTCATTCGCTCCGTTGCAAGATTAACAACACATGACTCAACACCACCCGTACTGCCGACAACCTTTTCAACACGGGCAGAGCAGGAGGCACAAGTCATCCCTTTAATTTTATAAACAAATTTTTCCATAATCCCAATGTATATGAAAATTACAGAACATGTCAATAGAAGAAGTGCGAACCCCCACTCCGGAGGTTCACACATTGTTGACTTATTTTAATCTATATCCGTGTTCTTTTTTTTGTATCCGCTTTTTCCGGAGGTTTTTGTTTTTCGGGTTTTGGTTGGATTTTTGCTTTGAGCGGTTTGTCGAAGCCGTCGTCTTTGTATGTGTCAATCATTTTTGCCAAATCGCCTTCATTGGATACGATACCGCCGTATTTGACATAAAACTCCGCACCGTTACATTTTGTGCAAAAGACCTGTCTGTCGAGAAACTCTTTTTCACAGTTCTTACATACCCAGATTTTTATAATTCCGTTTTGCATAATAAACCTCGACAAAATGTGGTATACTGTAATTATATCACACTTTATTAGTTTTAGTTATATTAAGTGTTAAAATATAATGAATTTTCGGAGTATGCAAATAAGCTGCTTTTTTATGTGCAATAATTGGCAAATCAGTTGGTAATTTTGCCGATTGATAGCTGAGGGGGAGTATTGGATGCCCGGTATCAGGCTGCTGCGGGTTTTGGAAAAACTATACTCATGCGATAATATGGTCAAAGACAGCGTTAAGGCGGGTGAAATTCCGTCTACACGTGATATATACAGACGTACGCTGAATATGGCTGTTCCTGCTACCACCGAAACTGTGTTTGTCGGTATTATGGGTATCATAGATACTATAATGGTCGGTACAATCAGTGCTGCCGCTATTGCCGCCGTTGGGATTACAAACCAGCCGCGGTTTATTGTGCTTTCAATTATTGTTGCGTTAAATACAGGAGTCACTGCAATTGTCGCAAGGAGAAAGGGTGAGGGGGATTTATTATCCGCCCGCTCTTCGCTAAAACAAGCAACCGTTTTATCTTTGATTTTTTCTTTGCTCGTCAGTGTCGCCGCATATATATTTGCATATCCCCTGCTTTCCTTTGCAGGTGCAAACAGTGAAATTATTGATGATTCGGTAATGTTTTTCCGTATAACAATGATAAGCATTCCTTTTGCTTCACTCGGAATGACAATCATTGCCGCACAACGGGGTGCGGGGCATACACGCATTTCAATGCAGGTAAATATCGCCGCCAATGTTGTGAAGATTATATTTAATTTTATACTAATAAACGGGTATCTCGGATTCCCGCGGCTTGGCATCAAAGGTGCTGCAATTGCTACTATTATCGGATTTATTGTTTCATTTGGTATGTCGATTTATTCGGTTTCGGGTAAATCCTCCGAGCTTAATATTATGTCCTTTGAGGGGTGGAAGTTTGATAAACGGACTCTCGGCGGTTTTATGAATGTCGGGAGCGGAGCACTGGTGGAACAGCTCTTTATGCGGTTCGGGTTCTTTATGTTTGTCAGGGTTGTTGCGGGCCTTGGCACAATGGCGATTATAATTCATCAGATTTGTATGAATATCGTAATGCTTTCATTTTGTTTTGCCGACGGTCTCGGTATAGCATCGGGTTCGCTTGTCGGGCAGAGCCTTGGGGCTAAACGCCCCGATATGGCAATGATATACGGCAAGGTTTGCCAGCGAATAGGAGTAACTCTTTCTACGATTATGTCCTTTGTTTTTATTTTCGGACGGCGGGGTTTAATCCGGCTGTTCACTTCCGAAGAGGAGATAATTACCACAGGGTCATATTTAATCTTGATTCTTGCCGTAATCACATTCGCTCAGATTTCGCAGTTTGTAATTTCCGGAGGTCTGAGAGGTGCAGGTGATGCAAAGTTTGTCGCATTTGTAGCGTTTACCACAATCGGAATACTGCGCCCCGGGCTTGCATGGCTCTTTGCTTTCCCGATGGGAATGGGGCTCATCGGCGTATGGTTTGCATTCCTCGCAGACCAGGTGATAAGACTCGCTCTAAACTATGGCCGTTTCGCCACCGGCAAATGGATGCACATACGGTTGTAGAGGGAAGCAGGACAGGTAATGTGTTTTGTAGTGTGGCTTAGGATAAGTTAAATTGATTTTCGCACACCGAAGCATGGACGCTGAGGGGCGCTCTGTTGAAACACGACGTTTCATCTGAGCGAAAGGAAATTAATTCAACTTACCCTAAGTCACACTACAAAACACATTACCTGTCCTGCTTCCAAACCTGTTTATACGCTGCCGGAGTTGTAGGTGAAGCCTTGGCCGTGGACTTGGGAGACTGTTTCGGTTATCATAAATGCGTTGTCATCGTGGGATTTTACGATGCCGAGAAGGTCTCTGTAATTTTTCGAGTCCATTGTGACCATAATCATTTCTTTCTCTTCACGTTTGTAAGCTCCCATAACGGGTACGAGGGTCACTCCCCGCTCGAGTTTTGTGAGGATATCGCTTGTAATCGCTTCGTTTTTGTCGCTTATGATATAGACCATTTTTCTTCTGCGTACGCCCGACTCAATGTAACCCATTACGGCTGCAGTTATTGTTATTGAGAATATTGCATAGAAAAATGCATCGGTATTAAAGACAATCAGGCTGAGTACAACGATTGCTCCGTCCGAAATCAGCAGCCCGATGGATGTGTTGAGCTTGAAATACTTCTTGAAAATCAGCGGTGGTAATGATGTGCCGCCGCTTGATGCGTTGTTTGCATATAAAATCGATGCTGCAATCGCCATTATGACACTTCCAGCAAGCATTGAAAGCATCGGGTCTTCAACAAGTTTTATCTTGGGGATAAACTGAATGTATACCGGCAATATCGCCGCACCCAGAATACTGTTCAGAAATGCTTCCTTCCCGAGAAATATAAGTGCTGAGGTCAGGATAATCGTATTTGCGACAAGAACTGTTATCGACCGGTCAAAACTGAAGAGCTTTTCAAATATTATCGCAAGCCCTGTTATACCCCCTGCCGCTATTGAATGCGGCCCCAGAAACAGGTTGACAGATGCTGCAATAAGTCCGATTGCGAAAATAATGTAGATGAGTTTTCTTATTCTTTTTAACATTTTTTACTATTCCTTTCCATTTCCGGGAGGTTGCGTTTATGCATCCCTGAAAGACAGTAGAACCGTCCCCTTGTCTTGGTCCCCTTTAAGACAGAGGAACCGTCCCCCCATCCATAGCCTCGCGAGCGAGGCATTAGGGACAAAGGAACCGTCCCCCTTGTTTCCTTTAATATCCTGGAGCTGCTTTATCTTTGGCCCATCATCCGGATACCTTTTATCAGATGACCGTTTAGTGCGGTCAGCAGACCGTCCACCAGTTGAGGAGGCATTTTATCGCCTGCCATCATTCTCATGCTTCGAAGCGGCATATCGGTGAACATCCTGTCAAGCATTGTCTTTACGTCTTCCACAGAATTTCCGAGTGCGTTCATTGCTTCTCTTTTCACTCTTTTTGTGAAAACACGCCCTATCCATTTTACCTGAATGTCACCGAATGTGGAATCCTCCGTAAACAGTTCGTTTTTGGCTCTCTCCCGCTTTGAGAGCGGTCTTCCGAGTACTGCAAGAAACTGTTCATCGGGTACATTATTGATTCCACCTTTAACATCGTAGTACATAGGAGCTGTTTTGCGGTAATCGGGTATTTCGGCTTCAACCGTGGAATTTACATTTACTGTAACAGACCCTCGGATGTCACGGCTGGATGCACCGATTTGCAGCTCATACTCACCCGTTTCAACGTGCCAGTCGGAGATTTTTATATTGTAGTACGCAAATGAACGTTTATCAAGCGTAAAGCTGACTGTTTTGCTCTCACCCGGTGTCAGCGAAACTTTCTCAAAACCCTTGAGTTCATGCACGGCTTTGTATATTGTCGGGTTTTTATGCGCAACGTACAACTGGACAATTTCACTTCCGGGAGCATTGCCCGTATTCTTGATATCTACCGTTACTGTCAGTGTTTCTGTATCATCCATCGAAGTTTTGTCTGCAACCGGCTCACCGTACTCAAATGTTGTGTATGAAAGCCCGTATCCGAACGGGAAACGCACTTTTTTATCCGCCGTGTCATAATAACGATATCCTACGAAGATGCTCTCACGATACTCGACTGATTTTTGATAACCGGGGAAATATTTCGCAGACGGATTTTCATCACTCGTAAACGGCCATGTTTCCGTAAGCTTGCCGCTTGGTGCTTGTTTGTTCATAATCAAATCAGCCATTGCTTTGCCTACTGTTTCACCGCCGAGATAACACATCAGAATTCCGTTCACTTTATCCTGCCATGTAAGCTCCATCGGGGAGCCGCCAAGCAGGAATACAACAACTTTTTTGCCTGTTTCTGTCAATTTTTCTATCAGCTTGTTGTGTGATTCGGGCATTTTCATGTTTTTACGGTCAAAGCCTTCTGACTCATATGGTGCGGGAAGTCCTGCGATTACGAACAAATAGTCCTTGTCACCGGCGGTTTTTACAGCCTCGGCTATAAGAGCATCATCGGGTATGTCCGAATCGATAGCATATCCGTCGGCATAATCAAATACCGCTCCCGCATCTTTGAGGCACTCGCACAAATCGTCAAGCTTTACCGGTTCAATTTTCGATGAGCCTGCACCTTGATGGCGGGGTGTTTTTGCGAATGAACCTATAACCGCAAACTTCGAACCTTCGGGCATCGGCATTACATTATCGTCGTTTTTGAGTAAAACTGTCGACTCTGCAGCTGCTCTCGCAGCAAGTTTTCTGTGAGCGTCCACATCATATTTCATCGGCTCACGGGTTTGTGCTTTCAGAATTAATTCAACAACGTTGATAGCTGCCGTATCCAGGTCTGCTTCGGTAATCGAACCGTTTTTGACACTCTCTACAACCTTTGAATCATTTACACCATTATCTGCGGGCATTTGCAGGTCAAGCCCCGCAGCTACTCCTTTCGGACGGTCGCTTACAGCTCCCCAGTCGGACATGACAAGACCCTTAAAGCCCCATTCATCGCGTAAAATATCGATAAGAAGCCTTTTATGCTCTGAGCAGTAGATTTCTTCGAAAAGATTGTATGAGCACATAAATGTCCACGGGTCGGAGTCTTTAACGATTTTTTCAAATGCAGGGAGATATATTTCACGGGCAGCCCGCTCATCAAGAACCGAGTCTGTTGTCAGGCGGCGGGTTTCCTGATTATTAAAAGCGTAATGCTTGACGGATACACCGACGTTTTGACTTTGAACACCCTCTACGAGCGGTGTTGCAAGCTCACCCGATACATATGGGTCTTCACTGAAATATTCGAAGTTACGCCCGCAAAGCGGTGAGCGTTTGATGTTTACACCGGGGCCGAGTATTACGGCAACCTCTTCCTGCCGGCATTCTTCACCTATTGCAACTCCGATTTCACGAAGCAGCTCACGGTCGTAAGAACATGCTGTTGCCGCAGATGTCGGGAAGCATACTGCGGGAACGCTTTGGTTTATTCCAAGATGGTCTGCATTTTGAGCCTGCTTTCGCAGCCCATGCGGCCCGTCTGTTACCATAATCGATGGTATTCCGAGCCTTTCTATGCTTTTAAGATACCAAAAGTTCAACCCTGACATTAATGATGCTTTTTCTTCAATTGTCATTTGAGCTACAAGCTCACGTGCTTTTTCTTTAAAACTCATTTTCCGGCCACCTTTTCTGTCATATTTTTCTTTCAGTATACACAAGTCTTGTACCTTATTGCAACCCCATTGCAACTGGACTTTTTTTTGAGAATATGTTATCATGTCCGGCAGCATTATTATGCACCTTTGGAGGGTAATTTTCAATGAGCAGTTCCCGCAGCAGACCGCCGCAATACCGTGCAAATACAGGGCACAGGCGTGTTCAAGAAGAAAACCCATACAAAAAACCTAATGGTTTTTTGTCGTTTATCCTGTATTTAATTACAACTTTTTTTATTTTAGTATTTATCTTTTTATTGGTTCTTCATACAGCAGGTGTCGGGAATGTTATAAGAAATACCGATATTCTGTATTATCTCGAGGATTTTGCCGTCGACGGGCATAATTATTATATCGTGGACCAGATAAATAATTTGCCTTTCAGCAACAATGAGGTTACCCTCACCGAGATTGAGGATTTCATTAAAACCGAATCGGTAACAGAGAGCATAAACAGTATCGTAGAGGGTTATGCACAGGCGTTTGCGATGGGAAATCTTGAACATCATGTTACCGCTGCTGAAGTTGCCGGTATCGCACACGATTTAAGTGATGAAATAAGCGAGTTTTTCGGGCATGAAATGACGGATGATGATATTGATTATCTTGCTGAAAGACTTGACGATTTGATGGATTTCAACTCAATGACGATTGACGGGCTGATGGAGGATTTTGACATGGACATGTCCGTGCCGTTAATGCTTCTATCCCCCGCTCTGCGATGGCTTGTCGGCACACTTTGTATTTTTCTGTTAATAGCGATATTTGCAATACGTTTAAACAGTCTTCCTCACGCTTTTTGTGCGGTTGGTATTCCGATTACAATCGCAGGGCTTATTTCCTTTGCTGTTGGTATGTATATTGACACTGCATCACACACACCCGGCAACACCCTGCAGCAATTTGAACGTTTTCTCGAAGAACCTCTGATTCAAATCATGCAGTACGGGTTTATCTTTGCCGCCGCAGGCATTTTAATAATAATCATCGCAAAAACATTCGGCTGGGCTGCCAAACGCAGATAACAGCACAGGGGGACAGCACAAGAGAACCGTCCCCCTGTGCGCATTACGATATAAAATATAAGGAGATGTGTTTATGAATGAGCAAGTTTTTAAGCCTACATGGGAAAGTGTTGAAACACATGGTTTACCAAGCTGGTATGATGATTCGAAGCTTGGTATTTTTATTCATTGGGGCTTGTACTCGGTGCCTGCGTGGGCGGAGGTTACATGGGAGCTTGGCGGCGCTCCGTCCGAGCTTGAATGGTTTACGCATAATCCGTATGCAGAGTGGTATCAAAATACCATACGAATCGAAAACTCACCCGCCCGAGTTCATCATAATAAAACGTACGGAGCCGATTTTCCATATGAAAAGTTTGCAGATTCCTTTACCTGTGAAAAATGGAATCCTGCAGAGTGGGCAAAATTATTTAAAGAAGCGGGTGCGGGATATGTTGTACTTACAACAAAACATCATGATGGATTTTGCTTATATCCGTCCGAGTTTACAGATTATAACAGCATGAATCTCGGTCCGAAACGTGACCTTACAGGTGAGCTTGCTTCGGCTGTAAGAACCGAGGGGCTCCGTATGGGAACATATTACTCGGGGTTGCTTGACTGGACAACTTATCCTTACCCGCATACCGGCGATATCAGCAAGGATTATAACCAGACATACAGTTTTTCGGACTATTCCTTTAATCAGGCAATGGAGCTTATTGATAAATATAAGCCTTCGCTTTTGTGGGGTGATATCGGATGGCCTGATAAGGGTATCAGGGATTTGCCATGGTTGTTTTCGCATTATTACAACAATGTCCCCGATGGTGTTATAAATGACCGCTTCAGCTGTGACTGGTACGACCACATGACGGCAGAATATTTAATCGGCAGGCGTTCGCTTGAGAAAAAATGGGAAATGAGCCGCGGTATGGGGCTGTCATTCGGCTATAACATTAACGAGGGTGACGAAACCGTGCAATCCGGACGTAATCTTGTCAGGATGCTTGTTGAATTTACAAGCCACAACGGAAACCTTTTACTCAACGTAGGTCCGAGAGCAGACGGTACAATTCCCGAAAATCAAATTTTACGTCTCAAAGACTTAGGTGCATGGCTCAAAAAATACGGCGACTCAATTTACGGAACACGCATTTGGCATGAACGCCAAAAAGACACCCTCCCCAACGGAGCAGATGTCTTTTACACTCGAAAATCCAACGACTTATATGCAATCATCGACAACCTACCTCCCGGCGACACAAAAGTAAAACTCCCCATATACACCACAGAACTACCCATTGAAAGATATGACGATTACCCGGTACCCATAAAGCTCAAAGGATTTTTCGGGTTATAACGAATCCCGAAGTCGTTGCCAATCGCTTATTGTCCATGTTTTGTAATACTTTTGGTATAGCTCGTCTATCATTGTTGAGAAGTTTGTTGAACCTCTGATATTTGCAGATACATTACCATTTCTGTCGACATTTGCTCCGAACACTTCGCTAAACAGAAGGTGAGCATTTTGGATTTGAGCAGTTCTGTTACTAAAGAACGCATTTAAGATTGTGTTCTGTCCCTCTGCTTCCTACTTTTAGAGTCAATCGTTTAGTATTATACTTTTTGTTTTGGTTTGGCAACACGCTTAAATCCATACTTAAGTGCAGCAGTCGCACCTGCTTTATTAAAATACGCTGTCCTCTCTGAGCTTGTCATATTTTTAGTTTGCTCTTCAATATTGCAGCGGGTTGTATGGATCTCATCCAAAATCGTATCTGGTTTTTTCACTGTCAATCACCTCCATTGGAGATTTGATTTTTACTTTTCTATAACCTTGCAGGGTGTTAATTGCATTTGTGAGTTGAATTGTTTTTTCTTTTACGATATGCCGGAAGTTCAAACTGACAATCATATCTAAATCATTTACCGCAGCAGCAGCAATGTGACTTGCATCTATCAATGAACCTTGCGAAAGTGCTCCATCGGAAACATAACGTCCTGCAAGTTCATTTGTTTCATTGGTAGCTTCTAAAACAGTTATTTCATACTTGGTAATAAGAGAAAGCATTTTTTCACGTTTTTCGTCAGAGGGTGTATCTTCAATTTCTCTGATAACATAGTCTGATGTGTATGGTTCAAACTTACCCTCTGAACATTCTTCAAACAAGGTAATTGTATCAGCATGAGCATCTCTGTCCTCGTCAAAGTAGTAACTAAACAATGTTGTTTCTATATATACTTTTTTCTTTTCCATGCTTGAACTTCCTATCTATAAAACACCTGTAAATACTAATGTTATTATACTATACACAACATAGATTGACAAGTGAAGATTATAACAACAAACACCCCGCACTCTCTACGTCAATCGCAAGCGTCGGAACGCAAGCCTTCGAGAAGTGTAGGGTATTCATTTCTATAATTATATTTCATCAATTTATTCAATTTCTCAATAGTTTCATGTCGGGATTTTTACTATTCGTCTGTTGTTTCCTGTCCTGATACTTCGGCGCTTTCGATGCTGCTGTCGCTCATGCCTATGTCCGTTGTGCCATCGAAGGAGCCGGTATTTGTTGCATCAACGGCGTTTGTTTTCAATGCTGCCATTTGGCCGGCGAGTTGTCTTATTATGGCTTCGGTTTCTGCCATTGTCGGGCCGAATTCGGATTCTTCATCTTCGTTATCGTTATCGCGGTCTCGCAAGTACCGGCGTTCTCTTGCTTTGCGTTCACGTTGAGCTTCTTTTAATTCTTGTTCTAATCTTTTTGCCTGTTGGTTTTTTTCAGCTTTTTCAGCACGTTGTTGTCTTTGGTGCATGACTATTTCTTTGTTTAGATCGGTGATTTTCCGGTTTCCTCTGGAAACTAGTCTGTTGAGTTTTCTGACAACCTTTATAGCTTCTTTATCACCGTTGGCAGCAAGTTTTTGCCATTCTCTCATGTGATTATATGTATCAGCAAGAACGCCTTGTACTTCATCCGGTGTTTTTGCATTGACCAACATCCGGGTCAGCTTGCGTGTTTCATCGGAAGGACGAATGTCTTCACCCTCACCTTCGACTTCTTCAGCTCGCTCGTTTTCTCTAATCGACTTAGTACTAAGCTTTTCTCTTGCTTCTTCGGTCAGTTCCAAAATTGCTGCTGATTCGTCATCTTGATATGTTTTTGCTCCACCTTTGTTTTTCATACCGGACAAATCAAGAATATCTGATGTATCAGTCTTATTCGTATAAGGTGATGTTTTCTCAACAGGATTTTTTACAGCAACAGGTGTGTTCTGCTTATTTTGTGAATGCCGCACATACCGGCTTGTATGCCTTTGATTAATTGTTCCCATCAAATTCATAAGAAGTCCTCCAACTATCCTTAAATTTATGTTATTGCTGAAACAAATTTAACCGCTCAACCAAAATTATCAAACTGTAATGCTTGATTGTTTTCGGTTAGCGGTAGTATTAATTATTTTTATTACTAATCCTATGCTTTGCATTTATCTTCCTCCGTGAATTAAATGGGCGCGGAATCCATTCCTAACATATTTATGCAAAATAGCGATAAATACCCATATACGTTATATCGGAAGAAGATGCTAAAACTTTAGCCAGATTTTAGTTTTATTTTACCTTATTATATCTAATAAAAAACTTGCGACAGGGGAGCCGTTTCCCTGTCGCATTATTATCAAGTAATATTCTAATAAGATTTACTTTTTGCGTTTTACCAACAAAAGAAGTACGACAAGGCCTGCTGTGAAGGCAGCCATTGCAATTATGCCGATTAGCAGAGATGTATCCATTGGTGGTCTTGCTGCTTCATCCGGTTGTATAGTGTCTGCATTGGCAATGGTTACGGTTACTATCTGACCATCATCAAGCTGTAGGTCAACAGAGCCACTCTCTGTTATATAATCTGACAGGTCAGATACGAGATCCGTTATATGAGCATCGTCGTGTGGTGTCCTTGGGGGGCCTTCTTCCATAGTGTTGAAGGGAGACCATATTTCATCTGTGGTAATTATATCACCTTTGATGGCTTTGCCTGTCGTAATGTCGAAAACGTATGTTAAGTCATCATTAGTGGTCACTGTAAATGTGTTGTTTTCAACATCAAGTATTCTGCTGTTAAAGTCATACCACATTGCCATACTTACACTGTACGAAACTACACGTTTGTCTTTTACAAGATTTGGAATCCTGTAGCTCTCCATCAGGATACCGTCTTCATAAAAGAGTAACACAGTGTCTTGAGTTATAGTCGGGAAATGGACAAAGTATTTCATGTCTGCGGAAAAGTAAAAATCATTCAAAAACGTTATGGAACCGAAATTGATAGCGTAAACAAGCTCTAACGGTTCTGTGTTACGGTAAACACCCATTTCGGGAAATTCACTGCTGTTATCCGGGTTGAAAGAAAACACATGCGAGCCGTCTTCAGATTCCACCATTGCCGGTGCGGGAGTCACAAAGGAATCAGCCAATGCAGTAACTCCGCTAAACAGCACAGTCACCATCAGCACTGCGAGAAACATTATCATACGTTTCATACTATTCACCACCATTGTTTTTTAGATATGACGTATAATAAATAATATTGTTCCATTTAAAAAACTGCGACAGGGAGTGGTTTCCCTATCGCAAGTTATTTGTTGCATTATTTTTTGTCAATCACTTTTTCACACTATAGCCAGTTGGCGGGGTTTACTCTTCTGCCGTTTACGAAGACTTCGAAGTGGAGATGCGGGGTTGTTGCGTTGCCTGTTGAGCCGACGTAGCCGATGACCTGTCCTCTTGTTACGTAATCGCCGACGTTTACAATGCTTGAGCTGAGATGGGAGTATAATGTTTGTATACCGTTTCCGTGAGCAATTGTTACATAATTGCCGTAGCCCGAGCCATATGCTACTTTTATTACTGTTCCGGACTCACCAGCAATAACATTTGCTCCGTGAGCACCGCCGATGTCATGGCCCTGGTGTACTCTGCTGCCGCGGGATGCACCCCATCTGCTGATTGTACTTCCGCCCGGGACCGGCCATGCAAACTTCATGGTTGCACTTGACCCGCCTCCGTCTCCACCGGAGCTTCCGGTTGTGCTGCCGCTTCCGGTGTTTGATTGCGCACGGTTCTGCTGTTCTCTCAGACGCCGCAGTCTTTCTCTCTCGGCTTCCTGCTGCTTTCTGAGTCTTTCCACTGCAACGTTGATTTCTCTTTGTATCCGGTTTTCTTCGGCAATAAGCTGGTCGCGCATTTCGCTTTCGGTTTCAATGTCCGCTTCCAGTTTAAATATTATTTCATGTGCTTCTTCAAGCTGCACCAGAAGCTCGGCTTCTTTAATTTCAAGCTCTATTTTTTCCTCTTCAAGCTCTTCCCTTGTTTCTTCTAAATCGGCTTTTGCTTCTTCGGTTTCACTTCTTGCAATTTGAAGGCTGTCAAACAATGTTTTATCGGCACGCATTATATCTGCGACAAAATCAAGCCTTGCAAGCAAATCGGAAAAACTTGTGGAATCAAATATTATTTCGAGATATGAATATATTCCATTTTCCTCCATATCGCGGACACGGCTGCGGTATTTTTGAAACTGCGACTCTTCATTTGCCTGTGCAAGAAAAACGTCATACTCCATTTCTCTGATAAGAAGATGAAGCTGTTCAATTGTTTCGGTTGTATTTTTAATTTCAAGGTCGGTCAGTGTAATGCGGGTATCAAGGATTTCCTTTTTTTCCATTTCAGCCATGCGTTCGAATTCAATCGCATCTATTTTAGTTTGAACTTCGTTTTTTTGCTTCTCATACTCGCGTTTTTCAGCTCTTAATCTGTTAATCTGCGTTTGTGTAACCCTTGCAGATGCTGTATTTCCCGTAAAACCGGAGATAATAATTAACGACACCAAACAAAGCACCACAGCTGTTACGGCAACCGCAAGCTTTTTGTGCCATGCTCTGTTTGACTCAATTTTTTTTATTTCTGTTTGTCCTTGCAATGTTATATAACCTTTCTCAAGCACCCGTTTTCATGCTCTCCAATCACACATTATACCATTTATCCGTATGGATTTCAAGTCAACCACTATTACTTGTGGAAGCAGGGGGACAAGGTTGTGTTTTTGATTTGCTTGTAGTGTGACTTAGGGTTAGTAAAATTAGTTTTCGCACACTCAAGTCAATGTCTCGCAAGCGAGCCATAAGACGCCGAAGGGCGCTCTGTTGAAACACGACGTTTCATCTGAGCGAAAGGAAATTAATTTTACTAACCCTAAGTCGCACTTGCAAATCACAAAACACAAACCCCTCCCCCTTGACATCTTTTGCATCATTCTACATAATGGTTTTAAGAGAAAAGAAAGGATAAATGTAATTATGCAAGTTGGAGCGCAGCTTTATACATTGAGGGATTATTGCCAGAATGAACGGGATTTCAGAGAGTCTATGAAGCGTGTTGCAGAGATCGGGTACAAAACGGTACAGATTTCCGCTATAGGCCCGATACCGCAAAAAACCGTCCGTGATATTTGCGACAGCTTTGATTTGAAGATTGTACTTACCCACACCCCGCCGGACAGGGTGTTATATGATACAGATAATGTTATAGCCGAGCATGATATTTTATGGTGTAAGCATATCGGAATCGGTGCTATGCCCGGGAAATATCTTGAGCCTGACTGGATTGAGCGTTTTGCTGTTGATTATCTTGAGCCTGCAAGGAAAATTGCCGCTGCGGGTAAGCTGTTTATGTACCATAATCACGATTTTGAGTTCCAAAGATTTAACGGGAAATATATTTTGGAATACCTGCTTGATGCGTTTTCGCCGGATGAGCTTGGGATTACCCTTGATACATATTGGGTTCAGGTTGCAGGCTGTGATGTCGAGGACTGGATAGAACGCCTTAGCGGGCGGCTCCCCTGTGTCCATTTGAAGGATTTGGAAATGATTTCCGGAAAGCCGTATATGTCACCGGTTATGGAAGGGAATCTCAATTTCCCGAAATATCTCAAAGCATTCGAAAAAGCAGGAACGGAGTATTTGCTTGTCGAGCAGGATGATTGTATCGGAAGCCCGTTCGCCTGCTTAAAGAAAAGCTACGATAATCTCAAGGCTTTGGGGTACTCATAATAATGCTTATAATAATACCCATGGTAATGCAGAAATGACACAAGGGATCTGTCCCCCTGTGTTCACAAGAAAGGAATAATTTTTATGATAAAGCTTGGAATTATCGGTATGGGGAATATGGGGACTATACATTCCAATTTGATTATTGACGGCAAAACCCCTGAGATAGAGCTTACGGCGGTAGCTGACTATAATGAATCACTCTGTATCCCGGTGAAGGAAAAATTGCCCGAGGTTAAAGTGTTCAAGACAGGCGAGGAGCTGATAAACAGCGACACCTGTGACAGCGTTCTTATTGCCGTTCCGCATTATCAGCATCCGGGGCTGACTATTATGGCACTGAACAAGGGACTTCATGTTCTTTGCGAAAAACCTGCCGGTGTTTATACCAAAGAAGTTCGGGAAATGAACGAAATTGCCGAAAAATCCGGTCTGACATTCGGGATTGTTTTTCAGCAGCGGGCGGACAGCGTTTACAGGAAAATGAAAGAGCTTGTTTCAAGCGGTGAGCTTGGCGCAATCAAGCGTGTTAACTGGATTATTACCGATTGGTACAGGTCTCAGTACTATTATGATTCCGGCGACTGGCGTGCAACCTGGAACGGCGAAGGCGGCGGCGTGTTATTAAACCAATGCCCTCATAACATTGACATTCTCCAATGGATTTGCGGAATGCCAAACAAGGTTCATGCGTTTTGCCACGTGGGTAAATGGCATGATATCGAAGTTGAGGACGATGTCACAGCCTATCTCGAATACCCTAACGGGGCAACGGGAGTTCTTGTCACAACAACCGGCGATACCCCCGGCGATAACCGCTTTGCGATAACACTTGAAAAAGGAATGCTCATTTGTGATAAAGGCAACCTGATTCTGCATAAGCTTGCGGTAAATGAGCGTGAGTTTTGCGTGACGGTCAAGGATGCCTGGGCTCAGCCCGAGTGCGAAACAATCGTGCTTGAAACGAAAAAACAAAACCCGCAGCACGACGATGTTCTCAACGCCTTTGCTGCGAATATTCTGCGGGGAGAGCCTCTTGTTGCTCCCGGCGAGGAGGGCATAAACAGCCTCACCCTCTCAAACGCCATGTACCTTTCAAGCTGGCTCGGTAAAACAATCGACATCCCCTTTGACGAAAACCTCTTCCTCGAAGAACTGAACAAACGCCGCACCGCTTCAAAACGCAAATAACAAAAGTGAAATCCCCCACTCTGGGGGATAGCACTTTTTTACGGCATATTTCGTATTATATCGAACACGTAGCCTTGTTGTTTCAGGCCGGTGATGATGGCGGGGAGGGCTTCGAGGGTGGTTTCTCTTCCGTAGAAGTCGTGGAGCAGGATGATTACATGCTCTCTGCCGCCTGTGCTGCTGAGAACATTTTCCGTTATTGCTTCGACTCCTTTGTCGCGCTGCTCCGGATGAGCGTCGCCTGAGTCTATGTGCCAGTCGAAATATCTGTAGCCAAGCTCTTTTAAGGTGTCAATACGCGGGTTTCTGACATCCCTGTTCCATGTCATTGAACCTCCGGGGAAGCGGAAGCTTGTCGATGAATAACCGAAGTGTTCTTCTATGAATCTGCGGGCCTTCAGGACATCCTCGCGAAATGCGCTTACTCTACCCCTGTAGAGCTGCTCATAATTGTGTGAGTAGCTGTGATTGCCGATTTCGTGACCTTCATCGAGAATCCTTTGAAAAATATCGTTCGCTCCTTCCCGGGGCAGAACAAAAAACGTTGCAACTATCCCCTCTTCCTTCAGGATATCAAGTATTCCCGGGGTAAGCGTTCTTGACGGGCCGTCGTCGAATGTCAGATATGCCGTCCCGATAATCGGCACTGCAGGCTCTAAAGGCTCATCGTCCCCGTTTTCAATACCGGACTCATCATAATCAGGTGTTTCAAACTCGACCGGAAGATTTATATCGGGAAAACCCGGTTCTTCATCAAAATAGTCAAAATCCCCTGCCGCACCGTGAGAAGCATCACCGGGCGGGTCTTCATAGTTTAAATGGTCCGCTCTTACGTATAAAAGCACAAAAAGAACAGGAATAAGCACAAACGAAATAACCATCGCAAAGCCTATGTTACGTGCCGCCTTTTGATGCTTGTAACGCAGCTTCTGCCATGCACCGGGAGCTTCCTCCTGCTGCCTGATCATCTCATCTCTCGCCGCTTTTTTCCTTTTTTGGTATAACATCCGGGTTACTCACTTTATATAACGTCGCAGAAAAAATACCAATTCTGCGCATAAAAACATACCCTATTATACCACAACATTTAGTGCCTTTCAAGTGCCAAGACACAAGAGAACGAGGAGCGAAGGACTGGATTGCTTCGTGCGCTCGCAATGACGGTGGAGCAGGAGTTGTGCATTTTTGCTTTGTTTGTAGTGTGGCTTAGGGTAAGTAAAATTAGTTTTCGCACACATAAGTCAATGTCTCGCAAGCGAGCCATAAGACGCCGAAGGGCGCTCTGTTGAAACACGACGTTTCATCTGAGCGAAAGGAAATTAATTTTACTTACCCTAAGTCGCACTAACAAAGCAAAAACATACAACTCCTGCCCTGTCTTTTTCTTGCTTTGGTACGTTTTATATGGTATATTTTTTATCAGCACTTTTTTTGATGAAGATTAAACGAAGGTATATGTTTAGATGAGTATACGAAAAAGAATCCTTATACCGATGCTTGCACTTACAATTATTGGTTGTATTGCTGTATTTGCGGCATCGCTTTTTCTTTTCCGCAGAGAACTCGATGATTCGATGAATACTACGGTTGAGGTTGCAGCGACGGTTGCATATAATGAAATCTCCGAGATGAAGGTCAAGGCCCAGGTTGCCGCATTCGGGATTCAGAGCAACCGCGATATGATTGAGGCACTTATGAACGACGACCGTGAGCGCATCATTCATCTTGCAAATTCTTTAAAAAACATGACGCAGGTCGATTTCTGCAATATTCTCTATCCCGACGGCACTGTTATCACCAGAACCCACGCACCCGAAACATATGGTGACAACATTTCAAATCAGCCCCACGTAGCCCTTGCAAAGCAGGGATACAGTACAACAGTCATCACACAGGGAGCCGTCATAAAGCTCGGCGTGTACGCAGGAGCGCCGATTTATGATTATGAGATGAACATGATCGGAGTCGTTTCAATGGGCTTCAGGCTCGACATACAGGAGTTTTCTTTCCGGCTCGCTGATGTTACGGGATGTGAAGTATCTGTATTTCTGAGCGATGAACGTATATCCACAACACTTCTTAACCCTGACGGAACGTATGCACTCGGAGCAAAAGCACCAACCGATGTCAGCCAAAGAGTTCTTGCAGGCGAAGCGTTCCAGGGAGTTGTCTTACTCTCCGGCAATACGGTTCTCACAAAATATGTACCGCTTTTTTCCATTAACAACAATGTTATCGGAATGCTTTTTGTAGGATATGACACCACGGCAGACGAAAGCAAGATGCAGGTATTTATCGCAACGGGCTTACTGCTCACATTTATTGTCCTTATGCTGTGCGCCGCTCTTGCCGTACCGATATCGGGGGTTGTAAAGGACCAGCTTGATAATCTGATTAAGAAAACAATTGTCCAGCAAAAAGAACTTGAACAAATGCTTGCACACAATCAATCTCAGCTTACAAAGCTCAATCTTATGGTCAAAGCGGCAAATATCGGGCTCTGGGATTTCGAGGTTCAAAACGATGACCCGTTTAATCCTTTAAACCCGCACACATATACCGATAATTACAGAAATCTGCTCGGGTATACAAACGAAAAGGATTTCCCGAACGTTATGGGAAGCTGGCGCAGCATTGTTCATCCCGATGATGCAGAGCGGGTTACCGATTCGTTCAGAAACCATCTGTTTGATTTATCGGGAGGCACTCCCTACAGAGAAGAATACCGTATGCTTAAGAAAGACGGAGAATACGCTCATTACATCGCATTCTGCGAAACCCTTAGAGACGATAACGGGTATCCGCTGCGGGCTTCCGGAGCAATGATGGATATTACGGATGAAAAGGAAGCAAACGAAAGACTGCGCAATGCCCGTGACCTCGCAGAAGCCGCAAACAGAAGCAAATCCATATTCCTTGCAAATATGAGCCACGAAATAAGGACACCGATGAACAGCATTATCGGATTTTCCGAGCTTGCCCAGGATGATGAAGTTTCCGAAAAAACAAGGCAATATCTTTCAAATATCTCTGAAAACGCCTTGTGGCTTCTCGATATTATCAACGATATTCTGGATAATTCAAAAATCGAATCCGGAAAAATCTCACTGGAGAATATCTCCTTTGATATACACGAGCTTATTACTCAATGTCAGGAGGCATTTATTCCGAAAACGATAGACAAGGATTTTACATTTTTCTGTTATGCAGAGCAAATCAGGGGTAAAAGAGTTATCGGCGACCCTATACGGCTACGCCAGATACTTACAAACCTTCTTTCAAATGCCGCAAAATTCACAAGCACAGGTACAATAAAGCTCTACACATCGGTCAGGGAAACAGATAACAAGCGTATGACGGTTAAGTTCGAGGTTCAAGACAGCGGTATCGGAATGAGCCCGGAAAATGTGGAAAATATTTTCAAGCCATATGTGCAGGCTGACGACAGCGTGACCCGGAAATTCGGCGGTACAGGGCTCGGGCTTCCGATTTCAAAAAGCATTGTTGAGCTTATGGGTGGTGAGCTTGAGGTTCAAAGTATACAAGGCGTCGGAAGCACATTCAGCTTCGAGCTTGAATTTGAGCTTGCAACCGAAAAATCCGGCGATAAGGCATTACTGCTCGGAACCACCGAAAAACCATGCTTCGACGCCGATATTCTCATCTGCGAGGATAATTTGTTAAATCAACAGGTCATTTGCGACCACCTCACCCGTGTCGGAATAAGGACCACTGTAGCCTGCGACGGGCAACAGGGCGTTGAAATCGTAGAGACCCGGATGAAAAGCCTTGCAGAGGCTTCCGCAGCCGGCGAAGAAAAACCAAAAATACCCTTTGACCTTGTATTTATGGATATTCACATGCCGGTTATGGACGGGCTTGAAGCCGCTTCAAGGATTTCCGAAATCTGTCCGAAAATGCCGATAATCGCACTTACTGCAAATATAATGGCAAATGATGTTGAGCTGTACAAATCAAGAGGAATGCTTGATTTGCTCAGCAAACCCTTTACATCGCAAGACCTTTGGAAATGTCTTTTAAAGCACCTGCCCGTTGTTGATTATATCACTCAGAGCAATCAGTCGCTCGCCGAGGAAGAGGACATGGCACTCCGGCAGCTTCAGGTATACTTTGCACAAAGCAACAAAACGATTATAGAAAATCTGAAAAATGCCCTTGATAACAATGACTATAAGCTTGCACACAGAATGGTTCATACTTTAAAAAGCAATGCGGGTCAAATCGGTGAAACAGCCCTGCAAAAAATCGCCGCCGAAACCGAACTGATGCTTTCGGACGGGGAAAACAAACTCCCGAAAAAACAACTTGCCGTGCTTGAAAAAGAATTAAACCCGGTACTCGAAAAATTATCTGCAATGATAACCGAACAGTCGGAAGATATTAATCACGTCGATAATAAAGAAGCTTTGAAGATAATCGAGAAGCTCGAACCGCTTCTAAAGCAGCACAGCACCGAATGCATGAACATGCTCGATGAAATAAGAAGCATCCCCAATTCACAAAAGCTGCTCCAATGCGTTGATGAATTTGAGTTTAAACAGGCTATGGCCGAGTTATTACTAATAAAGGAGAGGTTAAATAAAAAAAATGATTGAAGACAAAAAAAACGTTGTACTCATTGTTGATGACGAAACGGCAAATATTATTGCAATGACAAATATTCTAAGCACAGACTACGATGTGTTCGCAGCAAAAAACGGTGCCGATGCAATTGAGCTTGCAAACGAACATCTGCCCGATGTGATTTTACTTGATGTTCTGATGCCCGAAATGGACGGTTACGAGGTTATCTCCACTCTTAAGAGTATGGAAAAAACCAAAAGCATTCCCGTAATATTCATAACAGGGCTTGACAATATCGAAGCGGAAAGAAAAGGTCTCGGTCTCGGTGCCGCCGACTATATTCCAAAGCCGTTTAATCCCGACATCGTCAAGCTCAGAGTTGAAAATCAGGTAAAACTCGTCAACCACATCCGCACTCTCGAAGAGCGCGACGAGCTTGAACGTCAGTTAAAATTAATAAAAGAGCTTGAAGCAGGTCTTATTGCGGCAAAGGAGCAAGCAGAGCATCATAGGGAGCTTGCAGAGCATTCGAGCCGTGCAAAAAGCGAATTTCTTGCACGTATGAGTCATGAAATGCTGACTCCGATGAATGCAATAACGGGAATGCTGCAAATCGTTAAACTGAAAAATATTCCAAACGACATAGATGATTATATCGGCGAAATCACCAAGGCCTCCAACCATTTGCTCAACCTTATAAACGGTGTCCTCGATATTTCGGGTACCGAATACGGCGTTTTCAAGCTTGCACACGAGGAATTTAATTTCGTTGCAATGATAACAAATGTGATTCAAACCGCACAATATAACGCCTCGCAAAAAAAGCAGGGACTTGTTTCGTTTATAGACGCAAAAATCCCCGAAAAGCTCCGCGGCGACGAAATGCGGCTGCAGCAGGTAATCGGGAATTTACTTGCAAATGCTGTGAAATTTTCTCCCGACGGCAGCGATATACGCTTTGATGCACGTATGCTGAGCAATGAAAATAATAAAGTCACACTCCGCTTCGAGGTTCAAGACAGCGGTATCGGTATCTCGGAGGAGCAGCAAAAGGGACTTTTCACAATCTTCGAGCAGGTTGACGGCAGCATTACAAGAAAACACGGCGGTATCGGAATCGGGCTTGCACTGTCAAAGCGTATAGTCGAGCTCATGGGCGGAACAATTACACTCGAATCGGATTTGGATAAAGGCGCAAAATTTACTTTTACATGTGTATTTGAATGTGTTTAGTTTAAACCGGCAGAAAGAAATAATATAATTTACCAAGAGAGAAGGCGCACAAATGAGCAATGGCTCCGGTGTATCAATAGATTCAGGTAATAAACAAGGACGCAAGCTTGCCGTCCGGTTCAGAAATATCAATGCTCTGCTTGTTATTGTTATTTTGATTATTATGGTTGCGGTAAGTACTTTTTCCATGCTAAACCTTGTCGAAAAAGTTTCCGATGATTATGCCCGTTTTTACGCTGTTGAGACTGCAAACATTTTAGGGTCATATCTGGGAAATGAAATTTCGCTCATCGCTCATGCCGCAAGGTCACCCGAGATTGTAGAGTGGTTCGCCGACGAAGGAAACACACAAAAACGGGATGCCGCCTTCCATAACATGATGATGTTCTCGAACATGCTTCAAATTGACGGTATTTATTTTGCAATACTCGACTCTCTTAATGAATTCAGTATAGACAGCGGCATTGATATATCGGAGTTTGTACCGTTTGACAAGCTTGACCCAAATATCCTTTATGATCAGTGGTTCTTTTATGCTCTTGAATCGGAGTTTGATTATACTTTAAATCTTGACGTCGACAAGGTTACCGATACAAGCAGGATCTGGATAAACCACAAGGTCGAAAAAGACGGTAAACCAATCGGCATAATATGTTCGGCGCTTCAGTTCGATTATATATTCCACGAACTGTTCGGGCAATATGATTCACGCAATGTCGTAGGATATATTCTTGATTATAACGGGATTATTCAAATAAGCAGTTATGTTCCCGACCCTGATATTCTGACAACCGATTTTACAGCCGAGGATATAGAAAACCGTCACATTCTCGATGTAAACTCCGACCCCGCTCTTGCAACTGCGCTGATGGAATATTTAATCAACCCCGAAATTTCCAAAGGCCGCCTTGAGCCTGAGGTTGTAACGCTTTCAAGCGGGAATTTCCGGTTTTTGTCAATCGCCAAAATTCCGAATACAAACTGGCTGACAATATCATTTTACAATGCAAACGCACTTCTTGATTTCTTCAGCACATTTTTCCCCGTTATTATAATTATTCTTGCTTTTATCCTCTATGTTGCAACAAGCTCGATTATTATGACACGGATGATATTCTCCCCTCTTGTTTCGCTTACCCAAAGTGTTTCATCCGATGCAGACAACGGCAAAAGCATCTACGGCTTGGGACGCGACGATGAAATCGGAAGGCTTGCACGGGAAACTACGGATGCCTGGGAGCGGCTCAACGAAAAATCCGCCGACCTCATCACATCCATGGAAGCACGTGAGCGTCAGGAAAATATTTTGCACGCAATAAATGCAATATCCGAGTCACTTTTCAGTGCAGAAAACGAAGAGGCCTTTAACGCCGTTCTTCCCGATGGAATGGAGCTGCTCGCAAAATGCATGGATATCGACAGGATTTATATTTGGCAAAATGTGGTTCAAAACAATAATCTGCATTTCACACTTACCCATGAATGGCTTGAGGAAAGTGTTGATTTCGGTCTTCCCGTAAGTACCGGGCATACATTATCCTATGTCGAGAATATTCCCGGATGGTTCGAAAGATTCCTGCGCAATGAATACGTTTACGGTCCTGCTTCGGAAATGCCCGAAAAAGAGCGGATTATATTAGAACGCGGTTTTGTCAAGACAATTCTTGCCGTACCCGTTCATCTTCACGGTGTCTTTTGGGGTTTTATAAGCTACGACAACTGCCGTATCGAGGGTACGCTCACCCGGGACGAAATAGACATCCTCACCTCGGGAAGCCTGATTATCGCAAGCGCAATAAACCGCAACAGCATTACCGCAAACCTGCAGGAGGCCGTCCAAAAGGCGGAAACGGCAAGCCGCAGTAAATCGGATTTTCTTGCAAATATGAGCCATGAAATTCGCACTCCCATGAACAGCATTATCGGGTTTTCGGAGCTTGCACTCGACGACTACATTCCGTCGAGGACAAAGGATTTTCTCAAAAAAATCCTGGACAACTCACAATGGCTTTTGCAAATATTAAACGATGTGCTGGATATTTCAAAAATCGAATCGGGCAAAATGGAGCTCGAAAGTATTCCGTTTGACCTCAACGAAATATTCAATGCCTGTCATACAATGTTTTTACCGAAGGCAGAGGAAAAAGGCGTAGCCATCTATTTTTATGCCGAACCTGCCGCCGGTAAAAGACTTTACGGCGACCCCGTCAAGCTCCGTCAGGTTCTTTCAAACCTGCTTGCAAACGCAGTAAAGTTTACCAGCGAAGGCATTATTAAAATGCAGGCGTATACAAAAGAAATAACCAAAGATAGTGTTACCGTTCTTTTTGAAGTCCAGGACAGCGGCATCGGAATATCATACGACCAGCTTGAAAACATTTTCGACCCGTTTTCACAGGCCGATTCCGGTACAACACGTAAATACGGAGGCAGCGGTCTCGGTCTTCCGATAACAAAAAACATCATCGAAATGATGGGCGGTAAGCTTGATGTCGAAAGCGCTCCGGGTATAGGAAGCAAGTTTACATTTCAAATTGTTTTCCTTGCAACAGACGCTCCGGCAGACAGTCCCGCTTATGTAGAACCTGTGTATGATGATTCCGCAAAACCGATATTTAAAGGCGAGGTTCTTGTGTGCGAAGATAATACCATGAACCAGCAGGTTATCTGCGAACACCTTGACAGAGTAGGGCTTACTTCAGCCGTTGCGCAAAACGGCGAGGAAGCAGTGAAAATGGTCACGGAAAGGCCGGATTCCGCAGACAGCTCAACAAACGGCTCCGTAGGCAGCGGCAAAAAGCAGTTTGATTTAATTTTCATGGATATACATATGCCCGTTATGGACGGAATTGAAGCAGCCACCGAAATCCTTAAACTTGACTCAAATATTCCAATTATTGCTATGACCGCAAATGTTATGGCAAATGACAAAGAGGTCTACAGCAAGGTCGGAATGAAGGATATAATCGGCAAGCCGTTCTCTTCTCAGGAGCTTTGGAAATGCCTCCGTAAATATCTGACACCAGTAAATTACCAGCAGGTGAAGGCTCCCCAGCGTGAGGCTATTGATAAAAAACTCTATCAGCGGCTGGTGAATGTATTTGTTGCACATAATAAGGATAAGTTTTCCGAAATCGAAAGTGCAGTCGATTCGGGTGATATAAAGCTTGCACACAGGCTTGTGCATACACTGAAAAGTAATGCAGGGCAGCTTAACAGACCCGGTCTTCAAAATGCTGCAAGCAATGTTGAAAAGGCTCTGAAAGCCGGAGTAAACCTCATTATTCCCGAACAAATGAAGGCATTAAAAAGCGAACTCGCTGCTGTTCTCCATGAGCTTTCGCCTCTTGCGCAAGGCTCGGATACATCTGCAGATTCAGGGGAACAGCCGGATACAATTTCCGCAAAACAGCGTTTAAGTGACCTTGAGCCGTTATTAAAGGACAGTGATTTTGATTGTTTAACACATATAGATAACCTGCGTTTGATCAATGGCAGTGAAACGCTGATAAAAACCATCGAAAACCTTGATTTCACACTTGCGCTAAAGGAACTTAATAAGTTGAGAAAACAACTGCAGTAAAGAAATGCCGTGGGGGGTTACGGCAGGACACAGCGGAGATTTAGTAGAATGGAAACACGGGGGTTACTTGCGAAAGGGAGACTTTATAAATGAAAGAAACTAACAAAAAGATTATTATTGTTGACGATAATGCCGCAAATCTGTCTGTGGGAAGAAATCTGTTAAAGCCGTTTTATGAGGTTTTCCCCGCACCCTCGGCTGCAAAGCTGTTCAGCCTGCTCGAAAAGTTTGTTCCCGACCTGATTTTACTTGATGTAAACATGCCGGAGATGAACGGATATGAAACAATAAAAATACTGAAGGCCGACTCCCGTTTTGCCGATATTCCGGTCATTTTCCTTACTGCAAAAAACGACGAAGAAAGTGAGCTTGAAGGTTTTGATTTAGGGGCTGTCGATTATGTAACAAAGCCGTTTTCCGGCCCGCTGCTGCTTCGCCGTATTGCAAGCCAGCTTCTGCTTGAGCAGCAAAAACGCGACCTTATCGAAAATCGTGCGGCTTTGCAGGATTATGCCGACAATCTCGAGGTCAAGGTCCGCGAGAAAACTGCTGCAAAAACAGTTTTCCTTGCAAACATGAGCCATGAGCTGCGTACCCCGATGAACAGTATTGTCGGATTCTCAGAGCTTGCTCTCGATGATGATATTTCACAAAGAACAAGGGATTATCTTGTCAGAATTCTTGACAGTTCAAAGTGGCTGCTTCATATAATTAATGACATTTTGGACCTTACAAGCTTCGAATCGGGTAAAATCGATGTAAATAACGACGTGTTCGACTTAAACGAGGTCGTTTCCGACTGTATTAACATGTTTTTACCGAAGGCCACAGAAAACGGCCTTATGCTAAACTTCTACACCGATTCGTCCCTGCGCCGGAATGTTATCGGTGATTCTGCAAGAATCCGTCAGGTGCTTATCAACCTTCTTTCAAACGCAGTCAAATTTACAAGCTCGGGTGTTATAGAGTTTCAAATGGATATAAAAAACATCACCGAAAATAATGTCAACGTTTTCTTTGAGATTAAGGACAGCGGTATCGGCATGTCCTCCGAGCAGATTGATATTATTTTCGACCCGTTTATTCAAGCCGAATCCGGAAATACCCGCAAGTACGGCGGTACCGGTCTCGGGCTTACGATTACAAAAAATGTCATCGAACTTATGGGCGGGAAAATATCGGTGGAAAGCACGCTCGGTGAAGGCAGTACATTCAGCTTCGATATAACACTCGATCTCGATAAAGATGATACCGCAGACGGAAGCGCCGCTTTACCGCATAATAAAAGACCTATTTTCGAAGGCGATATACTTTTGTGTGAAGACAACATTATGAATCAACAGGTTGCACATGAGTTTCTTTCAAAGGTCGGGCTGAAAACAATTATTGCCGAAAACGGAAAAATCGGTGTCAGCAAAATTGCCGAACGCCATTCCTCCGAAAGCAAACAGCAGTTCGCTTTGGTATTTATGGATATCCATATGCCCGAGATGGACGGGCTCGATGCGACGAAGCTGATCAGGGAAATCGACCCCGATATCCCGATAATTGCAATGACTGCAAATATAATGGCTGATGATGTCCGCACATATATCGACTGCGGAATGAATGAATGTCTCGGTAAACCGTTTGTTTCAAATGAGCTTTGGAACTGTCTGCTGGGTTACTTAAAGCCTGTAGCATGGCAGGATGAAGTTTAATTTATAGTAATTGGTAACATAACAATTCCGGAAATATTGTGTCAGGGTGACACTATTCTAGCTAACAGGGGGATTTGCTTTAATGGAAGAAAAAAACAGGATACTTATAGTTGATGATGACACATCAATGCTCATTGAGCTTGCAAGTATCCTCAATCAGGATTACAAAATTTATACCGTAAAGGATGGCTTGTCCGCTCTTGAGAAAGCAAGCGAGGTATCCCCCGACCTTATTTTGCTTGATGTCATCATGCCCGATATCAGCGGTTTTGAAGTGCTCGGCAGATTGAAGGATAATGAAAAAACCAGGGATATTCCCGTTCTTTTTATCACGGGTGCAACGGACAGCGAGGCTGAAATCCAGGGGCTTGCGGCCGGTGCTGTTGATTATGTGCATAAACCCTTAAACGAGTCGCTTGTTAAGCTCAGGGTCCGCCATCAGATTCAGCTTTTGAACCAGTTTCGGAAAATCGAGCATCTGAGCATGAGCGACCAGCTTACGGGTCTTCCGAACAGACGCAGCTTCGAAATGAAAATAACCGAGGAATGGGACAGGGCATCACGGGAGCTTACACCGCTTAGTGTAATGATGGTGGATATCGACCATTTCAAAAAATACAACGATACTTACGGGCATCAGCAGGGTGACGTTGCCCTAAAAGCTGTTGCCGATATGTTTGCAAGGTCCTTAAGGCGTCCGAGCGATTTTGTTGCACGCTGGGGCGGCGAGGAGTTCATTTTGCTCCTTCCGAATACCGATTCAAAGGGTGCATACGATGTTGCGGAAAGTATCCGAAAGCATGCCGAGGATATGGAAATTCCCGCAGCCGATAAGTCCATTACAAAGCTTACTGTCAGCATAGGCGTAAATACACGTGTGCAAAGTCAGATTATTACACTTGACAAGTTTGTTTCATGGACGGACATGGCACTTTATACGGCAAAAAACAAAGGCCGTAACAAGGTTTGCGTATACGAAGTGCCTGACGACGAAAACGGAGCACAGGATAAGGAAACCAAACGCAGCATCATCTTCATCGTCGATGATAACAAAACAAACCTTGATGCCGCAGAAAAGGTGCTTGCAAAGGATTACAGAGTCATTGCTCTTACATCCGCCGAAAAAATGTTCAAGGCGCTTACGAAGTTTACTCCCGATATGATTTTGCTTGATATTGAAATGCCTGAAATGAACGGTTTCGAGGCGATGAAAAAGTTAAAAAGCGATGAGATTTACGCTGAAATCCCTGTTATCTTTTTAACAGGTTTATCGGATGCGGAGAGCGAAGCGCACGGCATCAAGCTCGGGGCTGTTGACTTTATCATGAAGCCGTTTACAGAGCCTGTTTTAATAAACCGTATCAGAAACCATCTGGATATTGACGGTCTTGTCCGCGAGCGTACAAGACAGCTTGCCTACCGTACCGAGCAGCTTGCCCGCCGCTCCGACCAGCTTATGAAGCTGCAAAACGGCATAGTTTTTACTCTTGCCGATATCGTTGAAAACAGGGATGCAAACACGGGCGGGCATATTGAACGCACATCGACATATATGAGTATTCTGATTGATGCAATGCTTGAACAGGATGTTTACAGTGAGGAGCTCGGAGACTGGGATTTGGATTCTGTCATTTCTTCGGCACGTCTTCATGATATCGGTAAGATATCCATTCCCGATTCGGTGCTTAACAAACCCGATAAGCTGACCGACGAAGAGTTTGCGATTATACAGACACATCCCGAGGTCGGAAAACGTATGATCGAGCAGATGACGGAGCGAACAGGAGAAGCATTATTCCTCGAAAACGCAAAGCTTTTTGCAGAGTTTCATCATGAAAAATGGAACGGCAGAGGTTATCCCAACGGACTTTGTGAGCTTGAAATCCCGCTGCACGGGCGGATTATGGCGGTAATTGACGTTTATGATGCGCTCGTTTCAGACAGACCGTATAAAAAAGCCTTCAGTCATGAAAAAGCTGTAAGTATAATCATGGAGGATGCCGGGACACATTTTGACCCGTCTATTGCCGATGTTTTTAATAATATCAATGATAAAATCGAGGCAGCCATGAAAAGATTTAATGCATAAAAAGGGATGGAAGTAAGAATGGATAAACAAAACAGCCTGTTAATTGTTGACGATGACGCTTCAAGCCTGATGGAGCTTGCAAGTATTCTCAGACAGGACTACAAAATTTATGCGGTTAAGGACGGAAAACCCGCTTTGGAAAAAGCGGACGAGGCTCTTCCCGATTTGATTCTGCTTGATGTTGTCATGCAGGGTATGAACGGCTTTGAGGTCCTCGCCGAACTAAAGAAAAATGAGAGGACAAAACACATCCCTGTTATTTTCATAACAGGAATGAGTGACCTTGAGGGTGAAAGAGAAGGCTTTGAAAAGGGTGCCGTTGATTATATCCGTAAGCCCTTTGATGCGATTGTCGTAAAGCACAGAGTCCGCCTGCAGATTCAAATTGTCAATCTTCAGCGTGATTTGGGAAGTGCCGTAGAGGTCGCCGAGGCGGCAAATCAATCAAAATCGTCCTTTGTCGCTAATATGAGCCATGAAATCCGTACGCCGATGAATGCGATTATGGGTATAACCGATATTCTGCTTCAAAGCGACTATGATTTATGCGGTGATGTCACAATCGGGCTCGGAAAGATTTATGCGTCAAGCCAGATGCTGCTTAATCTTATAAATGATATTCTGGATTTTTCAAAAATTGAAGCAGGCAGGTTGGATATACTGCCGTCCAAGTATAAAATTTCCGATATGATAAGTGATGCAATCAACTTAAATGTCATGCGTATCGGAAGCAAACCAATTGAGTTTAAGCTTGATATTCCCGATGATATTCCGGCAAATCTTATCGGTGACGAGCTTCGGATTAAACAGATTCTCAACAATCTTTTGTCAAATGCCTTTAAATATACGGATTCGGGTACTGTTACGCTCAGTATAAGCCATGAGGCGGATATGACCGCCGATGACCTTACCCTTGTTCTTGTTGTCAGCGATACAGGCTACGGTATGACAGAGGAGCAGCTTGACATGCTCTTTGAGGAGTATTCGCGCTTTGATGAAGGTACCCGCCCGTCAATCGAAGGAACAGGGCTTGGGCTTTCCATTATGCGGCTGCTCGTTGATCTTATGCACGGAAATGTCCATGTTGAAAGTGAACCGGATAAGGGTACAACAGTTACAATAAGACTGCCGCAGGGACTTATCGACCGTGAAGTGCTTGGCTCGGATGCCGCAAAGGAGCTGCGTGAATTTCGTCTCAGCTCTGCAGAGGACAAAAGCGGCGGCAAGTTTGTCCGCGAATATATGCCTTACGGAAGTGTTCTTGTTGTCGATGACATTGATACAAACCTGTTTGTCGCAATGCGGTTTATGGAGCCGTACAAGCTCCGTATAGATACCGCAAACAGCGGGCAGGAGGCAATTGATTTAGTCAGCAGCGGTAAAGTTTATGATGTTATTTTCATGGACCATATGATGCCCGATATGGACGGTATTGAAGCGACCGGTCATTTACGCAAGCTTGGATATACCGCTCCGATTGTTGCTTTGACAGCAAACGCCATGACGGGACAGGCTGAAATGTTCCTGCAAAACGGCTTTGACGAATTTATTTCCAAACCGATTGATATGCGGCACCTTGATACTGTTTTAATTAAGCTTATCAGGGATAAACAGCCGCAGGATGTTATTGACAAAGCAAGAAGCGAAGCGGAGGAGCTTGGTATTGCAGTTAACGGTTCATCTGTTGGCGGCGATGGTGGCGGCGGTTCGGGTGGTTCGGGTGGTTCGGGCGGTTCCGATGGTGAGCCTGCTCCAGACGAGGTTGACGAGGAGCTTCTTGATTCCTTTAAAGAGGATGCCGTTAAAGCACTTGCTTTTCTTGACGAGCTGTTTGGAAATATCGGCTGGCATGAGGATGAAACCCTGCTGCAGAAATACACGACTACCGTTCACGGTCTTGCGGGTATTCTTGCATGGATCAAGGAAAAGGACCTTTCCGTTTTTTCCAAGTCCCTCGAGCAATCCGGCCGTGATAAGGATACAGACCGCATTGAAGCGGAAACTCCTGCATTGATGTCAAAGGTCCGTGAGTTGCTTGAAAAGCTTGGTCCTTCATCATCCGATGCCGCAGGCACGGCTTCCGATGCAGATGATGCCGATTTATCCGAAAAACTTGCTTTGATTGCCGAGCGATGCGCCGATTATGACAGAAAAGGTGCGCTTGACGTTATTTCATCAATAATAAACCGCACCGTTGCAACCGCTTCGGTATTAGAGAAGATAAAGGATTTTATCAACGACAGTGAATATGACGATGCGGAAAAAACCGCAAAAGAATATACACCGGCTACGGGTTCTGTCTTTGCAGCCGGTCCGTCTGCAGCGGATTCTGCAGCGGCGGCTCCTCCCCCGGCTGGCCATAAACCGCTTTCACTCCGTGAATTTTTGCAAAGCAGAGAAATCGAAGGGTTAAACATCAAAAAGGGTCTTGATCGTTTTGAGGGTGCCGAAAAAGCATATATAAAAACACTCCGTGCCTATGCGGCAAGCACACTTTCAATAATCGACGAGCTTGGTGAGAATGTTGATGAAAGCACACTTGAAAAATATAAAATCAAAGTGCACGGTATCAAAGGCGCAAGCTATGACTTAGGAGCGGATACAGTTGCAAAACATGCCGAGGAGCTTGAGAATGCTGCAAATATCAGTGACTTTGTATTTATAATTAACCATAACCGTGCATTTCTAAAGCTTGCATATAAGCTTGTTATTGATATTGAAGAGATGCTTGCCGATCTTGACGCAGATAACCCGAAGCCGAAAAAGGATAAGCCCGATGAGGTTTTGCTTGCAAAGCTTAGTGTTGCATGTGATAATTACAGCATGGATGAGGTTGATGCGGCAATGACCGAAATCGAAAAATATGAATACACCGATGATGACGGGCTTGTTGCTCGACTTAGAAAATCCGTGGATTTAATGCAGTTTCCGCAAATAGTAAAAATGCTTACCGAAGGATAATCATAAACGAAAGGAATTTGCTATAATGTCAGATATTATTTATGAAGAAGAGGAAGAACAAAGCGCGGGAATACCAAGGAGAAAAATTATTATTGTCGATGATGTCAACTATGTTCTTGCAACCATAAAAGCAAGGCTTCAGCAGCATTACGAAATTTATCCCGCTCAGAATGCCGAGATTCTTTATGAGCTTCTCGAGAAAATCGAGCCCGAAATGATTATCATGGATGTCCAGATGCCTGAATACAACGGGTTTGAGTTGATACAGGAGTTAAAGGCAAACAGCAAGTACGAGAATATCCCTGTCATGTTCCTCAGCGGTAATAAAACCGACAGGAAAAGCGTGTATAAAGGAATGAGCCTTGGTGCAGTCGATTTTCTTACAAAACCGATCAGCAATGAAAAACTTATCGACTGTATAGAATCACATCTTGACCCTATGCGCAGCGGTGAAAATACTCCCATCATTCTTGCAGTTGATGATAACCCGAGTATTCTTCAAACGCTCAATCACCTGCTCGGCGAAAAATACAAGGTCTATACGCTTCCGCAGCCGCAGGCTATTGTTGATGTTCTTGCAAAGGTTGTTCCGGATTTATTCATCCTCGACTGCCATATGCCCGTTATGCACGGCTTTGAGCTTGTTCCGCTCATCCGAAGCCAAAGCGAGCACGAGGATACTCCTATAATATTTTTAACCTCGGAAGGTACAATTGATAATGTCTCTGTTGCCACAAGCATCGGCGCAAGCGGCTTTATCGTAAAACCCATTGACGAGGATACCCTGATGGCAAAAGTCTCCTCAGTCCTCATCGACTACATCTCAAGACGCCGCATCCGCACAGCCTCCTCAAAAGACAGGTACTAGGTAATTATGGCGAAATTTAAGGTTGCAATTGCGGGGCTTGGTAACCGCGGCAGAGATACCTATGGCAGGTTTATTCTGGATAACGCCGGGGATATGGTCGTCACGGCTGTTGCCGATATTGACTCCTCGAAACGAAAGGAAGCGCAGTCGGCTTTCGGGCTGTCTTCGTCGGCTTGTTATTCAACCGCCGAGGAAATGTTTTTAAAGGATAAGCTTTCCGATATTGCATTTATCTGCACACCCGATGATGCTCATTATAAGCATGCGATTGCAGCGCTTGACAAGGGTTATCATCTTCTGCTTGAAAAACCTATTGCCGTTACAAAAGAGCAATGCGTTGAAATCACAAAGCTTGCAAAGGAAAAGGACAGGCGTGTCATCGTCTGCCATGTACTGCGTTATACACCGTTTTATTCCGCAATAAATCAGGTAATAAAATCCGGTGAAATCGGGGATTTCGTCACACTCAATACTGTTGAAAACGTTGGCTATTACCACCATGCGCACAGCTTTGTGCGGGGTAACTGGGGAAACACACAAAAATCGAGCCCGATGATTCTGGCGAAATGCTGTCATGACCTTGATGCTATTTTATGGCTCACAGGCAAAAGCATCGAAACCGTCAGCTCATACGGGGATTTACATTATTTTAAGGCGGATAAAGCACCCGAGGGTGCGGCAAAACGATGTCTTGACGGTTGCAGTGCAAAGGAAACATGCCCGTACGATGCGGAGAAAATATATCTCCCCGAGGATATCCGCCCTGATGAAAACGGTCATCTCGGCTGGCCTGCGGATGTGCTTGTCAGACCCGCAACAAAAGACAGTGTTTTAAATGCACTGAAAACCGGTCCTTACGGCCGCTGCGTATTTCACTGTGATAATGATGCCGTTGACCATCAGGTCGTAAATATCGCTTTTAAGGACGGCACAACAGCACATCTTACTATGTCAGCATTTTCGGCAGACATCTACCGCACGGTGCAGGTAATGGGAACACTCGGCATGATTGAAGCCGACATGCGCACAAACACGGTAACAGTTTCGGTTTTCGGTAAAAAAACAAGAGTCATTAATGCCAACACCCTTGAAGCCCAGGACGGCCACGGCGGCGGCGACATAAAACTCTTCGAGTCACTCAGTGATGTTCTTTCAAACCCCTCTGAAATACCCCTCACCGACATCTCCCACTCCATCACCAGCCACCTCGCCTGCTTCGCCGCAGAACAATCCCGCCAAAATGGCGGAAAACCAGTGGGGATATGAGTAAAAAGTGAGGCTGTTGCAAAATGTGCAACAGCCTTTGTTTTGAAGAGCACAAGAGAACCGTCCCCCTTGTGCTGTTTACGCGCTTCGCTTGCGGAGGATTAGTTTTAGGAGTTCTACGGCGGCGAGTTGCAGGAGGGCTAGGGTTATCATTATGACCCAGTGGCGTGGGGAGACGTAGACGACGTTGAAGATTGCCATGAGGGGTGGGGTCAGGGCGACAATTACGGAAAATGCCAGAGCGCCGAGAACGGCGAAGAAGACGCCTTTGTTAGAAAGGAAGCCCGCTTTGAATATTGACTGCTGCGTGCGGGTATTAAAAGTATCGATGGTAGATGCCCAACTGAGTACCAGAAACGCCATGGTTATTCCTACAGCGAAGTTTCCGCCGTAGCGCATTGCCTCAATCGACCATGTACCGTCCCAGGGGATGTAGAGCAAATCATCGGGCATTGCCGGAACAACCTGTATAAACGAACCTATAAAAAACGCAGCAAGCGTTAGAATCGAAAATGTAATCGCACGAAACGCTATAAAAGTACCGACATTTTGTGCAAAAACTCCTGCTCCCTTGGGTAGGGGTTTTCTATTCATTACCCCCGGCTCCGACTGCTCAAAAGCGAGGAAAAACCCCGGAATACCGTCATATACAACATTTATAATAAGAATCTGCATTGCGGTAATAACAGTGCGGCCAAGCACAAGCATTCCTGCAAGCAACACAAAAATTTCGGCAAAGTTGACACCGAGCAGAAACTGGATGGTTTTGCGGATATTGTCGTATGATGTACGCCCCTCGGAAATAGCGTCAACGATTGTCGCAAAATTATCGTCGGTTATAATCATATCGGCAGCCGACTTTGTGACCTCTGTGCCCGTGATTCCCATTGCCGCACCGACATCGGCGGCCTTCAGAGCGGGAGCGTCATTGACACCGTCGCCCGTCATTGCGATAACCTCGTTATGCTCCGCCCATGCATGGACTATACGAAGCTTATCCTCCGGGCTCACACGTGCATAAACAGAGATTCCCCGCACCTGCGCAACCAAATCCACATCACTCATTTTCGAAAGCTCGGCTCCGGTAATCGCTCTGTCACCCTCCTGCATTATGCCGATTTCTTTTGCGATTGCAACAGCAGTGCCGATATGGTCACCTGTAATCATAACAGTCTTAATCCCCGCAGCAGCAGCACGTGCAACGGCATCCTTGCTTTCGGGACGGGGCGGGTCAATCATGCCGGCCATTCCAAGAAACTTCTGGTCGCACTCAAGAGCCTCCTCGCTTAAATCCGAAGGCATTTCTTTATAAAATTTATATCCGATTGCAAGCACCCTAAGTGCCTTATCCGCAAAAGAATCATGAACCTCAACGGCACGCTTATGCAAATCGGTATCCCCGGAATCACAAAGGCTCCAGTCGACAGGAAGCCTGTCAAAAGCACCCTTTGTAACAACCAGATACCCGTCATCGACATGATGAACTGTTGTCATGCGTTTGCGGCCCGAATCAAACGGCAGCTCATGCACCCTCGGATACTGCCGTTCGGCATCGACCCTTGTAAGACCCTTGTCATGCAGAAGCCTGATAATTGCTATCTCCGTAGGATCGCCGACAACATGCTCATCCTCGTCATGCACACGGTTTTCATCATATACAATCTCAATTGTTGCATTACTGCAGGACGCAAACATTTCAACAAGGTGCAGCTGGTCGGGGTTAAAGTCCGAAGCCGCTGCGACAGGCTCATGCCCGACATGCCAGACCTGCTGGATTTTCATCTTGTTAAGAGTAAGCGTACCCGTTTTATCAGAGCATATAACCGATGTGTTACCGATGGTTTCAATCGCGGGAATCCTTCGTATAATCGTCTTTTTACGCACCATGTTAAACACACCGTATGAAAGAATCATCGTTACTATAATAGGCAGGGTCTCGGGTACTGCTGCGACACCAAGTGCCGTAGCCAAAAGAAGCATCTCAATTGCGGCATTTCCCCATACGGCAAACCCGACAATAAACATACCGAGACCCGAAACAAGAGCGATAACGGAAATACGCTTTGCAAGCTGTTTGAGCCTAAGCTGCAGCGGTGTAAGCTGCTTTTTGGTTTCATTAAGCAAACGTGCAATCTTACCCATTTCGGTTTCCATTGCAGTCTCTACGACAACCGCCTTGCCTCTGCCGCCCGTCACAAGACAGCCCGAATAAACCATATTTATCCTGTCACCGAGCGGGACATTTTCCTCGATAATGGCGTCCGCATCCTTATCGGCAGGCTGGCTCTCACCCGTAAGAGCAGCTTCTTCCACCTGCAGGCTGCTTGCACTTATAAGCCGTGCATCGGCAGTAATTACATCGCCTGCGTTGAGCTCGATAATATCACCGGGGACAAGCTGATTCGCCTCAATAATCTGCTTTGTACCGCCCCGTATAACGGTTGTTTTAAAGCTGTTCATCTTCTTGAGCGCCTCAAGGGCTTTTTCCGCCTTGCTCTCCTGATAAAGCCCGAGGACAATATTAATGACAACAATCAGTAAAATAACAGCAACCTTTGCAATGTCGCTTGCACTCACGCCGTACTCATAACCGCTGCCTGCATTCATCACGGCTGCAATCGTTGCAATAACAGCCGCCGCAATCAGGATAAGTGTTGGAATCTCAAGCAAATGGTGCAGAATCTTCTGAAATAATGTCTCCTTCTTTTCTTCTTCAAACTCGTTTAAACCGTATTTCCCGAGCCGGACACTTACCTCATCCGCACTAAGCCCGGTATCGGCATCGGTGCCAAGTTTTTTCATCACATCGGACACACTGTCTTTAACCCAAAGCAATACTCCTACCCCCTGTAAATGAATCGTTTAACATCATGATACCATAAATGTTTTAACGTAGCAAAATATAGCCATTATTTCTTGTGTTATTCTGACGTGTAATGTATAATGACTCAGTGTCATTGTCGAAAGGGGGTAAGATAATGAAAAGAATATTTTGTGTCTTACTGTGCATTATTTTACTTTCCGTACTTATCTCAGGATGCAACAGTGGTAACGGAAACGAGAGCAACGGCAACGAAAGTACCGGTGAAATCACGGTTCTGCTGCCGCTTCACCCGTACGGAGACCTGCTTATAGACCATATACACGAGTTTGAAGAGCAAACGGGAATCATTGTAAATATAGAACAGATAAACGAAGGCGAAATAACGGCAAAACAAGCTGAAGGCATTGAAAACGGCACATTTGTCGCCGACGTATTTATGACACGCCCGATGACGGAAACATTAAACTTCCTCCAGAACGACTGGATGCTCCCGCTTGGTGACTATGACATATCCGATTACCCCGAAAATACACTTGAAATAGGATTCAGAAACGGCAATCCTTACTTTATCCCCCTTATAATCGAGTGGCAGGTACTTTATTACAGAAAAGACCTTATGCAGGCAGCGGGATTACTCGTACCGAAAAACTTTGACGAGCTTGAAGAAGCAGCAAGACTTTTAAACGAAAACGGAGTTGCCGGATTTGCCTCGAGAGGTGCAGGCTCTCCTGCAGTATCACAGCTTTCAAGCTTTATATATAACTTCGGAGGCAGATATATCAAAGATGGTATTGCAGTCTTCGACAGCCCCGAAGCAGTAGAAGCGATAAGCTTTTACGGCAAGCTCCTCGGAATGTACGGACCCGACGGTGTCGGTGAAATGTCATGGAGCGAAATAATGTCACTTTTCCACGAGGGTAAGGTCGCAATGTGGACCGACGCATCCGTATTTTACGGGCAGCTCATCGACCCCGAGCATTCACAGGTCGCAGCCGATAACATCGGAATCGCAAGATTACCGCGAGGCCCTGTATCAGACGAGCCGTATATAATGCCGTCATGGGGAATGAGCATTTCATCAAAAACGGAAGCCCCCGAACATGCAAAGCAATTTCTGGAATGGGCAACAAGTGCCGAAATGGCAAAAAAAGCGATGCTCGAAAACATTCCGATGGCACGGAGCTCCGTATGGAACGACTCCGAAATTACTACACACATGAATCCGGAAATAGTTGAAACAATGATTCACGCATCACAGAACGGATATCCGTATGCTCTGCCGATAATGACGTCAATAGTCCGCGCAAGAGAGCTTATCGGAGAGGTGATTTCCGAATCCATTCTTACAAACGGAACATCCCCGAGGCTTCAAACCCTTGCAACGGAAAATACAAATGCGGTCAACAACCTGCTCAAAGCAGACGGCGAGTACGGCACGGCAAGATAAAGAAAGGCAGCACCGGACGTGGTAAAAAACAGGCTCAAGCTTGTCACGGGCATCAGAGCAAAAACTACATTATACATAATCAGCTCGGTAATAATTACGTTTATTATTACCGGTGCTGTTTTATTTTTCTCTTTAATAAGCACCCAACGCTCCGCAGCCGCATCGGAATTCTATAATATTGCGTCAAAACACGTTACGGCATTTGAAAGGGAAATCTCAAATGCTCTCGACTACTTATCCTCAGCATCAAGTGTTCTGGAGTTTCAAATAACTGAAGGTATGATTGACCGGGAAGCTCTGCACCGTACAATGTATTATTTATTCGACGGACATTCGGTGGCAAGCTCAAGCATCTACTTCGAAGCCGATATGTATGACGGAAGGGATTCCGAATACAGAGGAACAGTTTACGGAACAAATCTTTCGGGTAAAATAGCATACTATTTCTACCGTTACAGCGGCAGGACAGGTTACAGGCAAGAAGCACTGAGAGACGACCTCGGTTTTACAATGCCTATTTTTACGGAAACAAAAGCAGCCGAGGCACCTGTGTTTACATCACCGGTTATCTATAATATCGCCGGTGTTGAAAGAATGATGTTTTCAATCGGTTATCCGATTTTCAGTCAGCAAAAGGAGTTTATCGGTGTTATAACCGCGAATATTTTCATAGACGATATGTATGAGCAAATTCAAGAAGAGCAGATATATGAAACAGGGTATGTAATTATCGTAAACAGCAAGGGTTATATGGTCTACAGCCCGAGATTCGAGGATATCGGGCAGGCACGAGAGGACCTTGGCTTTACATACCCGCTTCCTCCCGACGATGTTACATCCGAAATTATTAACGCAAGGTCGATTTTAACTAACCAAAGAACCCTTTTAGCGGGTCAGACCCTGTATTTCCCGCAATTTGACGGACGCTTTTATATCTCGGTCTCGGCACCGCTTTCGGAAATAAACGCCGAAGGGACACGCCTTATAATGCTGGTCATAACTCTTAGCATATCGCTTATAGTTTTGATGACGGTTTTCCTGTACTACATGATAGGACGGCTCACAAAACCGCTCATTGAGTTTACGAAAAGCACTCAGGAAATCGCAAAGGGTGATTACAGCGTACGTATTACAGGCGATTATCAGGATGAATACGCAGTACTAAAAGACTCGATGAACAGTATGACAGGGCGTATTGAAAATTCTGTCGGCATATTGCAAAACATTCTCAACGGAATCGGCGCATTTGTTTATGTTGTTGACCCGATAACCGGCAAGCTGATGTTTATCAACAATAAAATGAAGGAAGACTTAAACCTCACCGACAGCGTTCTCGGGCAGCATTGCTTTAAGGTTCTTCATGAAAGCAGTACAGGCATGTGCCTAAACTGCCCCCGCCGCAGATATAACATGGATCAGGATTCCGTAGTGCAGTGGGAAAGTTATGACAGTGCAACAAACCGTTACTATCACAATACAAGCGTATTTATTGACTGGATTGACGATGAAAAAGCCCATCTTCAGCACTCTGTTGATATAACCGACTTAAAAACCATTACCGAGGAAAAAATAAAAGCAGAGGAAATGTCACAGACAAAATCGGCGTTTCTTGCGAACATGAGCCATGAAATCCGCACACCTATGAACAGTATAATAGGCTTTTCCGAGCTTGCAATGGATGATGACATTTCCGAAAAAACACAGGAATATCTCGCTAATATTTACGAAAACTCAAGGTGGCTGCTAAATATCGTTGACGATATTCTCGACATATCAAAAATCGAAGCAGGCAAGCTTGAGCTTGAAAACATACCCTTTGACATGCATGAGCTGTTTACGGCATGCCGCATTATGATTGCACCAAAGGCCGATGAAAAAGGAATACTCCTGCACTTTTATGCCGAACCGTCAATAGGTAAAAGACCGCTCGGCGACCCGACAAGGCTCCGCCAGATTCTGACAAACATTCTCTCAAACGCAGTAAAATTCACATCCTCGGGGATTGTAAAAATCCAGTCAATAATTAAAAGCTCAACCGAAAGCACCGTCACAATGTACTTTGAAATTAAAGACAGCGGCATTGGCATGACAGATGAAGAAATAGGCCGTATCTTTGAACTTTTCACCCAGGCAGAGTCCGGCACAACACGCAAGTACGGCGGAACGGGCCTCGGGCTTGCGATAACAAAATATCTTGTTGAAATGATGGGCGGAGAGCTGCTCGTTGAAAGCACCCCCGGAGTCGGAAGCAAGTTCAACTTTGAGCTGACCTTTGATACAATAAATGTTACTGAGGATGACCGGCTTGAGTCGAAGATCGTTCTTAATGAAATGAGAAAACCAACCTTTGAAGGTGAAATCCTGCTTTGCGAAGACAATATTATGAACCAGCAGGTTATATGTGAACACCTTGCAAGGGTGGGACTTGAAACAGTTGTTGCAGATAACGGCAAAATCGGCGTCGAGATGATTGAAGGCAGGATAAACTCCGGTAAAAAACAATTTGACATGATATTTATGGATATCCACATGCCTGTTATGGACGGGCTTGAAGCAGCGGAGGAAATTCATAAGCTTGCACCCGATATCCCGATAATTGCACTCACCGCAAATATCATGGCTCATGACAGAGAGACATATAAAAAGAGCAAGATGGACGGATATGTAGGAAAACCGTTTACATCGCAGGAGCTTTGGCGCTGCCTGATGAAATACTTCACCCCAGTTCAATGGAGTGAGGAAAACGTTACAAAACACGCAAAAGAAGAAAATGAGCTGCAGATTAGATTAATAAACAGCTTTGTAAGTAAAAATAAGAATTTATACGCCGAAATGGAAAAAGCACTGGACGAGGGTGATATTAAACTTGCGCACAGGCTTGTTCACACCTTAAAAAGTAATGCGGGGCAACTGAAGAAGACCCTTCTCCAACATGCCTGTCAGGTTGTAGAGGATAAACTCAAGGACGGCGAAAACCTTGCAACACCCGCCGAGTGGTCAGAAATAAAAGACGAGCTTGCAGCAGCATTGCAGGAACTTGCACCAATTGCAGAAAAATCGGCAATCGAAGCAGAAAAAGCCGGAACACTCGACAAGGCTTCGGCAAAAGAACTTCTCTTAAAAATAAAACCGCTTCTCGATGACAATAACCCCGACTGCGTCGATTATATAGAAGAACTCAAAAGAATCCCCGAAGCAAAAGAAATAGTTCTCCAAATCGAAGAATTCGACTTCACCCAAGCCGCAACCCTCACAAACGACCTGCTGGAAAAATTTTAATATCCCAACAGCACAAGGGGGACGGTTCTGTTGTGCAGTCACCTGTCACCTTCAAACAGCCATTGCGGGTTGGGTGAATTTTTCGTGGAGTTCTTCGCGGATTAGGTGGTATTCGGAGTGCATTTCTTCGTAGGCTTTGATGATTGGTTCGGATTCTTTTTTTATTTGTTCTACTATATCGTCGTAGTGGTTTATTGCTGTTTCGACGATTTTTTGATCGAGCAGCTGCTGCTCCGCCATTTCGTTTAGGATTTTTACGACCTTTTCCTTTGAAAACCCGTCTTTATAGCTGCGCGCGCCGTTCAGAGCGGTAAATATGTCTGCAATTGCAACGATTCTGTCGTACATGGTAATCGCCTGACCATCTAAGCTGTTCGGATATCCCTCACCGTTCAGTTTTTCGTGATGATTAACCGCAATGCGCTTGATAACCTCATCAACATTGCCGTTTATAATCTCCTCGGTGTATCTGACATGGTTTTTCATAATACTCATGTCTTCATCATTTAATCTTTCACTGCTTTCCAAAATATGAATCGGAATACCGACTTTTCCGATGTCGTGCAGGACTGCTCCGGTTTTGATGATATTTATCTCGTTTTCATTTAAGCCAAGTATCCTCGCAAGGGCCTCGGCGACACAAACGGTGGAAAGCGTATGAATAACAGTCTGGCTGCTGCGAAAATCAATTGTATATACAATCATGTTTATATATTCAATCGCTTCCTCTTCTGAGAGCGGTGTTTTGTGGAATATATTGTTAAAGTCCTCGTCAGACTTCATTTCTTCAAAAACAGTTTCAATATTAATATCCGCCGCAAGGTACATATCTACAATATCATCACGGTAATTAATATTTCTGTTCTCATTAATATGCATCAGTAAATCGTCATTTTTACCGTTGTGAACCGAAAAAACATCGGCACGGTCGCAAAGGGATACAAGCTGGGCAAGTACCAGCATATCTTCGTCTTGCAGATAACCCAGTTCATCACACTTCGCATGATGAAACAAAATAACGGGAGACAGCTCCCTCAGCGGTGAAAAGTATCTCAGAAACAAGCTGCCGTATACCGAATGCTCCCAGACGTCCTTTGTCTCAAAAATCACCATTTTGTCGATTTCTTCGGTCTTATATGCTCCAACATCATGCAGCATTGCGAGAATGCAGATATCCCGGAGCTGCACATCGTTAAACCTTGCCTGCGGTTTCAAAACCTTGTACAGCAGGTAAGCTACCCGCTCACCATGGTCAATAAGCCTGCCGTCAACATGATTGAGCGTAGCCGACATGATGTCAATAACTTTTTCATTACTGAGTAATTTCATTTATTAGCCTTTCCAAATTCATATGAATAAAAAATAATAGAGGTGATACCCCCTATCACGCTTGTATTATACGCTAAAACACATTAACCCGCAAGGGCAAATTATATCATTTTGATGCGCTGTTTTCTGAGAGAAAAAATATTTTTCTTGACAAGTTTACTTAACTGTACTATTATACTTAGTACAGTTAAGTAAACAATTTAGCAAAAAAAGGGGTGAGGTGTTGATTAGTCTGGATTACCGCAGCGGGTTGCCGTTGTATCTTCAAATTGTTGAAGGGTTTAAGCGTTTGATTCTAAGCGGTGTTATTGCGGAAAACGAGCGCCTTCCTTCGGTGAGGGAGCTTGCATCAACACTTGCGATAAACCCGAATACTATTCAGCGTGCATACCGTGAGCTGGAAAACGAAGGCTTTGCCGGTTCATCACCGGGCAAAGGCATATTTGCGGTTGGAAGCAACAGCTTAAAAGAGCGTGAAGCTGAGATAATATACAACGATATAGGCAAAGAAATACAAAAATTACTTGATATCGGGAATGAGTTTGACGATATTATTTCGCAGCTCAATACCCGTTTCAAGAAGTAAGAGGTGACCGAGTATTATGATATCGATAAAAAATGTCACAAAATCATTTGGCGGGTTAAAAGCACTTAATAACACCGATATGTTTGTACCTCCGGGTACTGTTTACGGTCTTGTTGGCTCAAACGGTGCGGGTAAGACTACACTGCTCAAGCATCTTGCGGGAGTGTACAGGCAGGATTCCGGTCAGGTCAGCATTGACGGGCAAAATGTATTTGAAAATGACAGTATAAAAAAACGGACGGGCGTAATTCCCGATGAGGTTTATTATTACCCGCAGAGCTCAACATATGATATGGCAAGCTTTCTTTGCAGTATTTACCCGAGCTTTGATTGGGCGTATTACAAGGAATTATCCGCAAGCTTTCCGATAGATGAAAAACATCCAATCCGCAGAATGTCAAGAGGAATGCAGAAGCAGTCCGCTTTTTGGCTGACCATTGCATGCAGGTTTGATGTGCTGCTGCTCGACGAACCCGTTGACGGGCTTGACCCGATTATGCGGCGAACGGTTTGGAAGCTGCTGCTCAGTGATGTTGCCGAGTACGGAACAACAATCGTTATATCATCACATAATCTGCGTGAGCTTGAGGATGTCTGCGACCATGTCGGAATAATGGACGGCGGCAGAATTGTTCTTGAGCGTTCGCTCAGCGATTTGCAAAGCGGCGTACATAAAATAAATATCGCTTTCGAAAACGACTTACCCGAAGACTTGAAAGGTTTATCCGTACTGCATAAATCAAAAACCGGAAAGCTGCATACATTAATAATACGAGGCGATGCAGATGATGTTACAGGACGGTTAAAGGAATATTCACCGGTATTTATGGATGTGCTTCCGCTTACACTTGAGGAAGTATTTATATACGAGATAGGAGGCGGGAATTATGCAAACATACTTTAGCGGTACTCTTTATAAACGGAACATGATACGCTTCTGGCCTCTTGCCGCACTATGCTTTCTTGCTGCGATGCTCATTTTTGTACTGCCCGAGGCTGCTTCAAGGCGTGACCCGTTTGTTATGACCGATATTTTCGCCAGCACAATTTATGAAGAAAAAAATATTATGAGCTCACTCGATTTATACGTCTCATTGATTGCATTTCCAATGTCAATACTCACTGCAATTGCAGTGTTTGGTTATCTGCATAACACCAAAGCAGCGGGTTTTGTTTCATCCTTACCTGTTTCGCGGTCCGGCTTATATGTCACAAACTGGCTTTCAGCACTGACTCTTATGCTTGCTCCGCTGTTGGTGGTTGGAACGATTTACGGAATTTTACTTATCGGACAGCCTGTGTCGCAGGGAGCTTTTTTGCAATGGATTGGTGCTATTCTTGCATCACATTTTATCTATTTGTCGATTGCGGTATTTTGTACATTTTTAACAGGTAACGCTATTGTTCAAGCGTTTATATACGGACTGTTTAATTTTATCTGTTACGCTTTGTATCTTGTCGGAGTGATGATTATGTCAATGCTGGTATTCGGTTATTCCGGTCAGCTTGATTCCCCGGGCCGGCCTTTTGTAAATTGGCTGACGCCACCCGTGGCATTGTCAAATATGATTAACTCAATGATACCGAGTTCGGCAACCCCTCTTTATAATTACAGCGGTTATGAAACGGCAAACCCGGTTGTTCCATGGACGCTTTATCTTGTGTTTGCTGCACTTATGATTCTTTTCGGATATCTGTTATACCGCCGCAGGCATATTGAGTCCGCAGGGGATATATTGATTCACAAACCGGTAAAATCAATACTAAAATATTTGATAGGATTATTTGCCGGTGTGCTGATGGGGATTGTTGTGACATTTCTAATTATCCCTAATGATAATTTCTATGGCAGGTCCTCCTCATTTTTAGTCTGGCTCACTTTGTCAATCTCATTTTTTGGTGCGCTCGGATGCCTTTTTACGGAAATGCTGATACAAAAAAGACTTCATGTTTGGAAGTCTGCATATAAGGGTATAATTGGCTTTGTTGTTGCAATTGCTGCGATTGTGACGTTCATCCGCCTTGATGGAAGCGGATTCGAGCGCCGTGTGCCGAGTCCCCGGGATGTGGTTTCGGTATCGTTTACAAGGCAGCCTTTATATCATTCTAATACGCTGGTACTTCATAGCATGGAAAAACGTTATGTCCGTACTTTCGGAGATAACTGGATGCTTACATTTGAATACAGGGAGCATCAGCGGAAAAATAAATTACCTTTGTTTGATGATGATATCTTAAACGAAATCAAACTCAGAACACCGGAGTTTTTCGAGTCTCCCGATGCCATTGCAAATGCAATAGAGCTGCACCAAACCTTAGTCGATAACAAGCAGACCTTAAGAGATGCACAGTCAAACTGGCGTATGAACTCGTATTCTCACTATCTTATTTATACAATGAAAGACGGAAGTACCATGATACGCGAATATGCTTTCCCGCTTATTGAATCTCCGGTAGATGAGTTGATTCCGTTAATGATAGAGCTGAACAATCAATCCGAGGCTGTAAATAAACGCAACCGTTTTGCTTCCCTGCCCGATGAGTCGGTAACCGGATTGTTGATTACACCTGTTACGGACGGCGATATATGGCTTGTTACTACTAATTATTTGACACGTTTCTGGCATGACTCAAGAGGAGAACCGGTTATTTCCGAAGACGATATTACCGCCTTGACAACAGCGCTTAAAAAAGATGCCGCAGACGGTACGCTTGGACTGATCAGTGAAGCAGAGATTCTTCTGCCGTATTATATTGATAATTATGGAAGCAACCTGCCTCTGTTTGTAATTGACCTTGTACTGGACTTCAAAACCGCAGGAGTCCCCTCCGCATTCGAAGAGGACATCATATCCGATGAAAATGGTTTCACCAAAACCTCAGGCCTAATTCAAAGCATAACCATCAACGAAACCCACGTAAACACCGTTCAGGTGCTAAAGGAGCTGGGGTTTTCGGAGTGATTTACGGGGACAGAAATTGTGATTTTTAGTTTGTTTTTGAGGGTGGCTTAGGGGTAGTTAAATTAATTTTCGCACACTGAGGCACGGACGCCGAAGGGCGCTCTGTTGAAACACGACGTTTCATCTGAGCGAAAGGAAATTAATTTAACTACCCCTAAGTCATCCTGAACGAACTAAAAATCACAATTACTGTCCCCTGTTTTACCCGGCGAAGCGGCAGCCGGAGTTGCCGCAGGTAGCGCCTGAGGGGCATGATGGTGCGGTGTCTTTTGTGCTTTTGATGTATGCGGGTGCGGAAATATAAAGTGTTTCCATATTTGTGCTTCCGCACTGTGGGCATGGAATGCGGTTTTCGTCTTTTTCCGCTATTGTCGCACGTATATTTGAATCCGCTTCACAATCATTGCAGTGCAGGTCATAAAAAGGCATGATTTTTCTCTCCTTGAAATTTTGTGACACAGGGACGGTTCTTCTGTCACATTGTTGCTTTATTTTTGACGCTAACTCCCCTATTTACATCTTCCCGTAAAAGACACGCTCGTTAAATGCGAGCTTTTCACGTCTTGAGCCTTCGCCGTCGGGTTTGCCAATCGGAAGAACTACACGCAGCAGGTACTTGTCGGGAGCACCGAGAACGGCAAGTGCCGCTTTTTGCTTTTTCTCGTCAAAATACGGACTGTCCAGCCAGAGTGACGAATAACCGAGTGCAGTAGCGGCAAGAAGTATCTGCGCTGCAGCTGCCGCATAGTCTTCAACCTCGAAGTTATATGGAGGTCTGTGCCCTGTGCTGTCGGTCAGAAGCGCAATGGCGGCGGGAGCCGTTTGCATACCGTCAGTCGGCGCAACATCACAAAGCGGCTGCACTTCATCACGCCCGTTTAGGATTACAAGCTTTACACATTGGGTATTATTCCCTGTCGGAGCCGCAAGCCCCGCTTTTGCAATCTGTTCCAGGTCAGTCATCGGCACTGCATCGGGTAAAAACCTTTCTTTATGCGAGTAACGTTTATCAATTGCTTCAAAAAATTCCATCAGCTCTGCCTCCTGACTTTATATATAGTTTTCTTACATATTACACATAAAACAATGACGGCGCAAGCTATAATATAAACCGATGCGACGGCAATGCTCCGAGTCTTGCTCCAATGAATGGTCTTGCGGATAATCTTGCGTATAATCTTTCAGCGAAAAATCTTACTATCTTGCAAAAACTTTTTGAATACAGTAAAATGATTCTGTTGCAATTATTATTACTTCATGTGTTCATAAACAAATTTTTAAGATAAGGGAGACAAAAAATGAGTGATTCAGGCGGAAGCAAGAAAATCAACCTAAAAGAGTATGCTATGGCAAGTCAGATTTCAGATGCGCAAATCGGAGAACTCCTTTACGGCAAGGTATCGCAGTGTTCCGACATCAAAAGCGTAACACCAAATCCCACAATCGGCATTGCTTCAATCATAGGAAAGTTTTACAACTTCACCGTAGAGCATAAACATGAAAAAATCTTTGTACGGCCAAAGATGAATTACAACATGTCTGTTATTTTGTCGATGTTCAGCATCCCATTTGCTTTATGGATCGTTTATACCTTCGATTTTTCCGTACCATTTAAGAATTATGCATTACCGCTTGCACTTTTGCTTATATCCTATGGCATATCATGGTTCATTGGTTATACACTCGGAGATATAGAACAAAAATCCATACTATCTTACATCTACAATATCCTAAACAATGACCCGCCGGATAAAACCGTCAAAAACACAAAAACCCTCGGAACAAACAAACTCCTCGCCATCCTCCCCTTCCTCGCCGGCATTATCGTATTAGTCCTGTTTTTTGTGCTGTGATGTAAGCATTTCCAAGCCTTTATTATATACAGCATTGCTGTGTTGATATAATGTTTCAAGTGAGTTATGGAGGTGGATGATATGGATATTAAAAATGACGGCACCGGTGATATTGAAGTTAATGAGGCGGTGCGGAAGTATGACGAGGATAAGCGCTATACATATACCGATTATGCGAGTTGGAATGACGGTAACAGGTATGAATTGATTGATGGTATTGCGCATATAATGTATGCTCCGTCAACGGCGCATCAGAGTATCAGTATGGACCTTTCTAATCAACTATATAATTTCCTAAAAGGCACTCCATGTAAGGTTCTTGCCGCTCCTTATGATGTGTGTCTTAATGGGTTAGGCGATGAGGACTATACAGTAGTTCAACCGGATATTATTGTGGTTTGTGATGAGTCAAAGATAGATAAAAAGCGTTGTAACGGCGCACCGGATATGGCGATTGAAATCTTGTCTCCGTCAACTGCAAAGCATGATTTATTTACGAAACTTAAAAAATACCAAAATGCCGGAGTTCGTGAGTTCTGGATTGTAGACCCTGATGAAAAAGCCGTAAATGTTCATATCCTCGAAAACGGACGTTATGTAATAAACTCATATGAGAGCAATGAAACAATAAACATCACAATATTCAAAGGATGCAGCATCATATTACCGGATGTTTTTGAATAGAAACTTGATGAAGCATACTCTATGCTAAATCCATTACTTAAGGATGTAATGGATTTAGTGATTTGTTCCGGAAAAAGAGTCCTTGGCAAAGCAACATTGCATAATTTTGAATATGAAAGCTCGCCACATGCACTAGGAGAGCCGGCAGTCGCTGAAGTTATATAAAGAGGGTTGCAGCAGAGTAATGCGACAGGAGACATGTCTCCTGTCGTGCTATATTTTTATTAATATTTGACTGTATGATAATATCGTGATAAGATATGGATAAAATAATCAATGGAGGTGAAGCAATGATATTGATTAAACCGGTTTCTGACTTAAGAAATAAATTTCCGGAAATTGAAAGTGCAGTCAATCAGGGGCAACCTGTTTATTTAACAAAAAACGGACATGGTGCAATGGTTGTTCTAAGTCTTGAGAAATATTCAGAACTTACTGATGATGTTGAAAATAAACTTGATGAAGCCGACAGAGCAGCCGCACTCTCAGATGTAAGATATACCCACGAGGAAGTCTTTTCAAGGTTAAGGGAAGGACTAAATGGATAAAATATATAAACTTGAATATCTTCCGTTATTTGAACAGGATATGGAAGAAATAAAAAATTATATTACAAATGAACTAAAAAACCCCTCTGCTGCTCTTCGTTTAATTAATGATACAGAAAAGGCGATACAAAAACGTTTGAAAAACCCATCAGGGTTTAAGCCATATAACTCAGTTCGCGACCGTAGGCAACCATATTATCGAATTAATATAAGAAATTATTCTGTTTTTTATGTTTTGATTGACGATATAATGGAAGTCCGTCGTTTCATTTATGCAAAACGAAATTTGTTAGATATTGTTTAAAGAGTCATCTAATAATTGCGACAGGGGAGCAGGTCTCCTGTCGCAATTATTGTTGGTTTAATAATACAGTTTTAATACATTCAGCGGCGGTGAAGAGGATGGCTTTGATGCGTTCTTTTTCGGCGGCGGTTGTGTTTTCGGGCATGTCGTCGAAGAAGATGCAGGTTGATGGGTTTAGGGAGTATTTATTTAGAAGGTGGCGGTAGATTTCGGGGGAGGGTTTTATGTGATGGATGTCGCAGGAGAATACGCCACCGTCGAACAGATCAAAGAAATCGTTTTTATCAAGCAGGTAATCACGGGTCTCCGTGTGCATGTTTGAAAGGTAATACAAACCGTGGCCTGCTTCTTTAATTTTTGGCAGAAGGTCAATGGTTTCATGTAAAGGAAAGAGTGCCTTACCGTATGTTTCCATGTTCATGGCTTGGCGGATTTCCGATTGCAGCTCAGGTTCGCGTTTGCAGAATATTTCTATAGCCTCTTTGTGCGAAAGCCTACCCTCATCCATTATCAGCCACTCGGGGCTTTTGAAAATCACTTCATAGAGCTTGTTTACAAGGGTTTCATCCGTAAACAGGCTTCTTAAATATACAGGAGGCTTGTACTCTACAAGCACATCTCCCACATCAAAAATGAAATTCATAAACTGCTTGTCCTTTGTCAGTTTTTTATGAAACAGGGGGACAGGTTTCTTGTTTCATTAATTAACTTATTCTGCCAGAATTTTGATTGCTTCTTTGTAACCTTCAAAGCCTTTGCCCATTATTGTTGCAATGCAGGCTTCTGAAGTGTATGAGAGCTTCCGGTAATCCTCGCGGTTATTTATGTCGGACAGATGGACTTCCACTGCGGGTATGCCTACTGCCTTAAGTGCGTCCGGGATTGCGATGCTTGTGTGGGTGTAAGCGGCGGGATTAATGACGATTCCGTCGGTTTTTCCATATGCCTGCTGGATTCTGTCAATAATCGCACCCTCGCAGTTTGATTGAAACTGTTGAATTTCAACCCCTATTTCTTCGCCTGCATTTTCAATATAAACAAGCAACTTCATATATGACTTTTCACCGTAAATTTCGGTCTCCCGAATACCAAGCATATTAATATTCGGTCCGTTTATCACAAGTATCTTTTTCATTGGGTAACCTCCATTGTAATACAGGGGACCTGTCCCCTTGTCGCAGCAGGGCTGTGTCTCAAGCCTGCTTTATTATTTCTTTTGCTGCTTTTTCCGGGGTGATTGATTCTATTGTAATGTCGCTCCATTTTTCGTATAGCGGGATGCGTTTTGCGGCAAGGTTTTCGAGTCCGTCTTTTTCGGAGAGCGGTCTGCCGGCAGTCGGCAACTGCGATATCTCTCTTTCCAGGTAGACGATTTTCCCGTTTTGCCTCATGATGTTAAGGTTTTCGGGGCGTGTTACCGCACCGCCGCCTGTTGCGATTATAATGCTGCTTTGCTTGCATAATTCTTTAAGTGCTTCTGTTTCAAGTTTTCTGAAAGCTTCTTCGCCGTCTTTTGTAATGATTTCTGCAGCAGTTTTACCTGTTTTTTCTTCAATAATGCTGTCTGTGTCGGCAAATTTTTTATTCATTTTCTTGGCTAAAAGCTTACCGGTTGTTGACTTTCCGCATCCCGGCATTCCTATTAAAATGATATTTTGTGTTTGCTCGTTTATTTTTGCGGTTAATTCTTCAATTTTTGCATCATGGATATCTGAGCGCAAGAAGTGTTCGGCTGACCTTTTGGCTTGTGCGACAAGCATGGAAAGCCCGCTAACACTTGGAATACCACAACTTTCTGCTTGAAACATCAGCTGTGTAATACAAGGGTTATATATCAAGTCTATGACAATCTTGCATTTTTTAAAACATGATAAATCTTCAATTGGTGAGACTCCATTGTGCGGATACATTCCTACAGGTGTAGTATTTACAATCATTACAGTATCGCTGTGGCTTCTGATATTATTGTAATTGTCGGTACCGTTTCTTGATATGACTGTGATTTGCCCTGCTCCTTCATCTTTGAGGACTGCACGGACGGTTAGCGATGAGCCTCCGCTGCCGAGAATCAGGACTTTTTCACCCTTAATATCTATCCCTGTCTTTTTCAACAGGTATAAAAAACCGAAGTAATCAGTATTGTCGCCGTAGTATGTTCCGTCGTTTTGTTTAATTATTGTGTTTACACTGCCGATTGTGCGAGCGGCTTCGGACATACTGCTGCAGTATTTCAAAACTGCAGTTTTATGTGGAATTGTTACATTTAACCCGTCAAACTCACCTTGTGTAAAAAAAAGGTCAAGCTCTTCGGGTCTTTTTTCATACAATTTATATTCATAATCACCGAACCCGGCATGTATTATTGGGGAATAGCTGTGTTTAAGGCTTTCTCCCAAAAGTCCGAAGCGTTGCATTTAATTCTCCTATGGGAATTATACATTTTCCTGTTCCGTGCGGCTTAGTTCGAAAATCAGCATGTATAATGTTTTTATTGCGGATTCTCTTTCTTTTTTTACTTTTTTTATCAGTTTATCCAGTATTTCAAGTTCTCTTTTCGGGTCGTGGATGGGGAGTTTATGCTTTTTCTTAAATTCGGCTACTTTTACCGATAAATCCATACGTTTATCTAATAGTTTAAGGATACTGTCATCGATTTTGTCTATTTCGAAACGCAGTTCATTTAGTTCCATTTCCATTCCTCCATGTGAGACCATTGTCTCGCAAGCGAGACGTTGGAACCGTCCCTGTGTCTGTTATTTTTGTTGCATTGCGTCGTAGATTGCTATTGCGGCGGCGGCTTCGATGCATGGGACAGCTCTTGGGACGATGCATGGGTCGTGGCGGCCTTTTATAGTTAGCTTACGGGGCTCAAGGCTAGATAAGCTTACGCTGTCCTGCTCTATTGCAATGGACGGGGTCGGTTTTATCGCCGTACGGAAAATTAAAGGCATTCCTGAGGTAATACCGCCAAGGATTCCACCATGGTTGTTGGTGCGGGTTTTAATTTTTGTTGCGAAGCAAGGGGACAGTTGTTCAGCTTTTGGAATCGAGGGAATTCCGGCAACTGACACGGAACTGACTGAGGTTTCAAAAGCTGAACAACTGTCCCCTTGCTTCGCAACTATAAATGCATCATTGTTTTCAGAACCCTTTAATCCTGCAGCTGCGAAGCCGTTGCCGAATTCTACGCCTTTTACGGCGGGGATGCCAAAGAGGATTGAGGCGAGGCGGTTTTCCATGCCGTCGAACATCGGCTCACCTACTCCTGCGGGCAGTCCGATTACGGCACATTCTATGATACCGCCGAGAGAATCTCCTGCTTGTCTGACTTCTTCAATAGCCGCCAGCATCAGCTCACCAACTCCTGCATCAAGCACGGGAAACGCAGCTGACTTTAATGCCGAAAACTCAGCATCGCCGACATTAACAGGGTCAAAACCCTTCGCCTGAACATTACCGATTTGCGTTATATGAGCGGCAATTGAGATACCCTCGTTTTTCAGAAGCTGCAGGCATATCCCGCCTGCTATGCATAGCGGCGCTGTTAAGCGTCCCGAAAACGCTCCTCCACCCCTTATATCGTGTGCACTTCCGTATTTAATAAAAGCCGTAAAATCTGCGTGTGACGGGCGCGGAATGTCTTTTATATCATCATAATCCGATGATTTTACATCCTTGTTTCGTATAATCGCTGTCAAAACCGAGCCGCAGGTAACACCGTCAACCAAGCCCGATATAAACTCGGGTTCATCGGGTTCATTTCTTGTTGTTGTATGCTTACCCTGCCCCGGTCTGCGCCTTTGCATAAATGCATTAAGCTCATCAAAATCAATCGCAAAACCCGCAGGCAAGCCGTCAACGCTCACACCTATTGCAGGAGAATGAGATTGCCCGAATATTGTTACTTTAATATTATTTCCAAAATTATTTGACATTTGAATCTCCATTTATTACCTACTGCACACATTGTCTCGCAAGCGAGACGTTGGAACCGTCGCCCTTGTGCTGTTACCTTTTACCAGTCAACAGAACCGTCCCCGTGTCTGCATTGTCTCGCAAGCGAGACGTTGGAACCGTCCCCCTTGTGCTCTCGTTAAAATTCTTCGAATTCGCCGCGGAGGGTGGCGCGAAAGTCGGTGTAGAAGCCGGGGTATGATTTGCGGACGGCTTCGGCTCCTATGATTTTGACATCGTCGTCACATGCGGCTGTAAGGATTGTAGCGGTCATTGCTATTCTATGGTCACCGAAAACCTCTGTTACGCCGCCGGTGAGTCTTTTTTTACCGTTAATAATCAGACCGTCATCAGTTTCCGTTGCATCCGCACCTAAAACCGTCAGCATCTTTGTCACAGTATTCAAACGGTCGCTTTCTTTTGAGCGAAGATGAGCGGCATTAAATATTTTCGTCTGCCCCTCGGCAACCGACGCAACAGCTGCAAGAATCGGCACCAAATCGGGAACATCACCCGCATCGATCTCTATTCCGCGCAGCTTGCCCGGTGATACGGTAACCGTGGTTTTTTCGCAGAAAACATACGCACCGAAGCGTTTCAGGATATCAGTTATCTGCCTGTCACCCTGTTTTGAGTTTGTATCCAGATTTGTGCATGTAACGCTGCCCGGACCAATCGCTCCCGCCGAAAGCCAGAATGCCGCATTCGACCAGTCACCGCCCGTCTGAATTGTCTCAGGCGAACGGAAAACCTGACCGCCCGGGATAGAAAACCCAAATGATTCTTCGCTAACCTCAATACCGAAAAGACGCAGTACATGCAATGTAATATCTATATATGAACGGGACTGATATTCACTTGTTACGATTATTTTACTGTCACCCTCGAGCAGCGGTAACGCAAACAACAAACCGCTGATGTATTGTGATGTTATATTTCCGGGAAGGCTGTACTCCCCGCTTTTAAGCCTGCCGCTGCAATTAAGCGGTGATACCCCCTGCTCCGAAAGCTTGCAACCATGTGAGACCATTTCATTATATAAATCGGAAATAGGCCGCTCGGGCAGACGCCCTTCCATTTTAATATCCGCAGTTACACCGAGAGCTCCGCAAACGGGCAGCATAAACCGGAGTGTTGCACCACTTTCACCGCAATTGAGAAAATGCAACTTATCCTCTGCACTTAAAGAACTTCGGTCAATAGGAACGACATTAAACCCTCCGTTTTGATGCCAAACAGATGCTCCGAGTGCTATCAGGCAACGTGCCGTCGCATCAATATCCTCCGAGCTTTCGGGACAACTTATGAATGTTTCTTTGTCACTAAGCGCAGCACAAATGAGCAATCTGTGTGCTTCGGATTTTGATGCAATGGCCCTTATTGTGCCACCCTGAAGCGGTTTGGTTATGTTTATTGTCATTGCCAAGAGCGTCCTTTCAAGCGATAATTAATCAAGCAACCCCTGCTTTATCAGCGTCTTTAAATCATTTACCGAAATATCTGCAATTTTACACTTGCCGATTTTCTCGGGAAAATACATTGAAATACTGTAGCTGTCTCTTTTTTTATCAGACATACAAATTGCTGCAAGTTCGTTTTCCGTGTAAGAAACATTTGTCGGCAAACCATAGCTTTCTAACATGCGCCTCACGGACTCAAAGCATTCCATGTCACAGATGCCAAGGTAAACCCCTGCTCGGGTTTCAACCCGCATCCCCATAGCAACAGCCTTTCCGTGACTCATAGTAAAACCGCTGCGTGCCTCAATCGCATGTCCGACCGCATGCCCGAAATTCAGGATTTTTCTTATATCCCGGTCAAATTCATCCTGTGCTATTATCTCACTTTTTATTTTTACACAACCGGAAATGATATTTTCATATTGCTCATTTATCGGTTTTTCCAGGGACTCAAACAGCTCTCTGTCGGCTATAATTCCGTATTTTATAACCTCTGCGCAGCCTTCCCGGTATACGTCTTCGGGCAATGTTCCGAGCAAGGAGACATCACACAACACCAAATCAGGCTGATAAAATGCCCCAAGTAAGTTTTTGCCCGTTTCCAGATTAACCGCTGTTTTTCCGCCGACCGATGAATCTACTGTGGCAAGAAGAGTTGTCGGTATTTGAACGAGTTTGGTTCCCCGCATGTATGTAGCTGCTGCAAAGCCTGCAATATCTCCCGCCACGCCGCCGCCCAGGGCGACTACGACATCGGAGCGAGTGAAATTTTCATTTGCAAGAAAACTGACCAGAGAAAAATAAGTGTCGGTATTTTTTGAAGCTTCCCCGGCTGCGAAAGTAAATGTAATAACATGATATCCGGCTTTTTTCAAGCTTGTTTTAAGGGCTTTGCCATAAAGAGCCGCTACATTTTTATCAGTAATAATCGCAGCAGTTTGCCCGCCGGCCTTTTCACGGATAATATCTCCTGAGGTTTCGAAAAATCCCGCTCCGACCATTACATCGTAAGTTTTGGATGCATTAATTGTGATTGTTTTCATCCCATGCTCCGTTCTGATTTATTATGCGGCTGTTACTCCGAATCGAGTTCGCCTTTTCGCCTGCTGCCATCTTCAAGCAGACATACGAGTTTATTTAAATCCTTTGTTTCCAGCGCATTCCTGTACTCTTTTATTGAATCCGTAAAAATATCAAGCTCATTTATCAGATACCCGCTGTTATCCATCAAAAGCTCACCCCACATGTCGGCGTTAAGCTGAGCGACACGGGTCAAATCCCTGTAGCTTCCTGCAGAAAAGCCTTTATGCCCCCCTGCCGACGGGCTTTTTATAAAAGCGTTTGAGACGACATGTGCCATTTGTGAGCTGAATGCAATCATTTCATCGTGTTTTTCGGCAGTTGTTATGGTTATATGCCCGAAGCCGATTGGCTTCAAGACATCTTCGAGTCTTCCGAATAAAACAGGGTCGTCATAAACAGGCGGGACAAGAATCATGTATGCTCCGTGAAAAAGGTCGGCACGGCTGTTTTTGAAGCCCGCTTTATGGCTTCCCGCCATCGGATGTCCGCCTATAAATACGAAACCAAACTTTTCTGCGAGAGGCTGACATTTTAAGCATACCGACTGCTTAACTCCGCAGCAATCTATTACCAATGCATCCTTTGCAATGAACTTTGCATTTTGCTCAAGATAACGCACCGCATCACCGGGATTAACCGCTATGAATATCGCATCGCATTTACCGATGGTATTTTCATCAAGAACACCGTCTGCCGCTCCCGAAAGCTGTGCAAAACTAAGTATAGCGGAGTCAATGTCGAAGCCGTAAACCGTATGACCCGCAGGTTGAGAGTTCTTATATGCTTTTGCAAGAGAGCCGCCTATTAAACCGAGGCCCGCTATTCCAATAGTCATTTATTTGCTACCTCGTAAACACGGCGAACCTTTTCGGTCAACGCTGCAAACTGTTCGGGTGTAAGAGATTGCGCACCATCGCAAAGTGCATTCGGCGGGTCATTGTGGACTTCAATCATAAGCCCGTTCGCTCCTGCGGCTGCGGCTGCCATTGCCATCGGCTCAACAAGTCTTGCTATTCCCGAAGCATGGCTCGGGTCAACGATAACCGGAAGGTGTGAAAGTTCTCTCAGAACAGGAACTGCAGATAAATCCAGAGTATTTCGTGTATATGTTTCAAAGGTGCGGATACCCCGCTCACATAAAATTACATTGCTATTGCCGCCCGCCATAATATACTCGGCACTCATAAGCAGCTCCTGCAGTGTGTTTGCAAGACCCCTTTTAAGTAAAACAGGGGTTTTAATCATTCCAAGCTCTTTTAGCAGTTCAAAGTTTTGCATATTGCGTGCCCCGACTTGGATAATGTCAACATTTTCAAAAAGAGGCAAATGCACAACATTCATTATTTCCGTGATTATAGGCATCCCTGTTTGCTTTTTCGCCTCCAGAAGCAACGGGAGGCCGTCTGCCTGCATCCCCTGAAAATCATACGGTGATGTTCGCGGCTTAAATGTACCGCCCCGAAGAATGGTTGCACCGGAAGCCTTTACGCTCTTTGCAATTTCAAGTATCTGCTCAGGCGACTCAACACTACATGGCCCTGCGATAATCTGAAAACCAGAGCCGATTGCAATACCGCCCCCGACCTCGACAATACTGTTATCGGGATGAAACTTGCGGTTAGCTCTCTTAAACGGCTCACTGATTCTTTTGACCGAATCAACCATTTCCAAACCCTCAAGCAGCTCTGTATCTATTTTACTCACATCGCCTATAAGCCCGAGAATCGTATAAAACTCACCCTCGGAAAGATTAACCTTAAGACCCCTGTCCTCAAGCCAGGCAATAAGATTTTTGATTTGCTCCTGCGAAGCACCGGGTTTAAGCACCGCTATCATTATAATTGCTCCTTAGAAATTTAAAGTAACTGTATGATTATACAGCTAAATATAAAATAAGACAAGTTGTATATAAACACAATTTACGGTGGGTTTTCTGTGCAATATTATGTTGCCAATATGGCATAAAAAATTGTCTTTTATGCTCTCGTAATTCTTTTGAAAACCCTTTATTATAAACTTAGCGGGAGATGATGAGGTGTCAGAGAGAGTCATTAACTATAAATCGTTGGGTGAACGTATACAGTTGCGGCGCAGACAGTTGGGGATGTCTCAGTGTGAAGCTGCCGAGATGCTTGATTTAAGCACGTCTTTTTTCAGCAGACTTGAAAGAGGTGAGCGTGTAGCAAGCTTGGGAACACTCATAAAAATATCGAACTGTTTTGAGCTGTCTCTTGATTTTCTGTTGCAGGACTCCCTGGTGCAAAATATATCCGAACCGCAAAGGGTCGAGCTTGCACAGGCATGCACCGGAAAGTCACCCTCACAGGCCGAGCGGCTCATCAACTGGCTGAAAATGCTCTCGGAAAACATCGACAGACTTTAGGAAAGGAAATATTTAATGGTTGTTACTAAGATAAAGGAGAATGAAAGGGTTACTCTTAAGCTTCAAGGAAAGCTCGGTGCGACTACGTCCTCGCAGCTTCAGGAAATTCTTGATGAGGTTTATGCTGAGTCTGACGAGATTATACTGGACCTTAGGGATTTATTTTATATTTCCTCATCCGGGCTGCGTGCTTTATTAATTTCACATAAAACCGCAGAAATACAGGGCATCTCAGTAACATTAACTAATGTGCCCCGCAGTATAAAAATAATATTCGATGCAACAGGATATTCCGAGTACCTTGTATTCGGTTAGAATATCAGGTTAGCGGAAGCCCTGGACGATAATCCGGGCGTCGTCGTCGCCTTCACTTACACAGGTTGACAGGGTAATGATTTGTGTGGCTCTGATCGGAGCACCTATGCGGTCGGCAAAGCGCCCGAAATTGCGGGAGGATGAAAGGTTCAAGTCGTATGCGGGGTCATTTACATCTGTTCTTCTCGCGGAAAAGATTTCGAACTCAACCTCGTGATCGTTTACAATAAGTGTAATTTTATTATTCTGCTCAAGAAATGAACTGCTCAGAAACTTTCGCAAGTCCGTGAACATTCCGCCGTTCCTTACATTGTGCCCGTAGATAATAATATGCGGTAAGCGTTCTCCGATGTTGCGGTAGTCCATAAATATTGCGCCTGCGATATTTTCTTCACCCTGAAATGATGTGTGAAGATATTTTTCATTGTCCGGCCCTCGCACAACCGGATAATCGATGTTTGTTCCGCCGATGCGAATCCAGCAAACATAGTCGGGGTTAATCGCGCGCATTTCGTTATCGAGTGCGCTGAGTTGAATCATTCCGTCCGCATCGAGCTTGTGCTCTGTGCCTTCAGCCAAACCCCGCAGATAAGCATATTCGTCTTCGGAGGCTTTAAGTGCGTCCAAATGCGATTTGACGGCAAAGGTTGTAAATACAGCTATGCCGCCAAATAATACGATTCCGAGTATTAAAATAACCGTTGTTGATGCTTTGCTGAAAGGGCTTTTCTTATAGAATTTTTTTTGCTCTGCTCCGGTAGTTTTGGAGGATTTTCCCGATACCGGAGCAGGTTTTTCTGTTTTTGTAATTGTTTTAGCTGCCATTTTAACTGCCATTTGTTGAACTGTAATTAGTACGCTTTCTGTTGGATTTTAAGTGGAAGAACAGGCAGGTGCCAAGTACTGCCGTCATTGTGATTGATACTGCCATTAATGCCATTGTGCCGCCTATATCGGCTACATTTGTTTGCGGTACGTTGCCGAATCCACCCGAGCCGCTGCCGCCGCCGGGGTTTTGACCCTGCTCGTTACCTGAACCGCTGCCTCCGCCGCCGCCGCTGCTGACCTCTTCCTCACCTGTTGCGTCATTTCTCCATGTCGCAGAAGCCACAACATTTCGTGCAGGCATTGTAAATGAAGTTGATGCAGTCGTTGCACTTGCAGGTGTGACAGTGGTCGGGTTCATTGTCCATCTGACAAATGTCCATCCTGCCCGTGTTCCGGCATTGATATTAACCGTTGCACCTTCGGCATACTGACCTGCACCCGATGCACCCGTTGCACCATCGGAGTTAACCGTAACCGAATACGTCGTTGCTGCGTTCCAGTTTGCGATAACCGTTATATCCTGAGCCGGCATCGGAAATGTTGTTGTTGCATTATTTGCGTTTGCAAATCTTATATTTGGCGATCCCGGAGCAAGTGTCCAGTTATTAAATGTCTGCCCCGCAGCAGGTGTTCCTGCAAAGAGCGGCACTTGCGCAGCCGGAAGATACCAGCCCTGTCCCGTTGCACCCGTACCCGGGTTTTGTATAGTAACACCAAAATGACCCTCAGGCCTTTGCCCCCCCGGCCCCTGCTCACTTGCAGAGATGGTGACACTTGATAAACCGCCGTTTAGTAACCCTACATTTGGTACAAGCAGACCGGTTTCAGCATTTACAGGTCTCCCATTTGGAGAAGATGTAAAATCCATATTTATCGTAGTAGATTCCACAGAACTTGGTGCAACAACATCAAACGTTAAGTTCATTAGAACACCTTCGCCGCTCCAATCTGCAAGATTTCGGGTATCCACTATTGATATCCACTGTGTTCCATCACTGACATCTTTAATATCGGTTTCTGCGCTTATTCTCAGAGTCGGACTTGGCGGAGCAACTCCATCTGTGCGAAGCCGTGCAGTTTTAAGTTGCAAATGTGCAGGATTGAAGACAAACTCTAATCCGACTGCCGCAAATCCATCGGGGTTACCTGTGACAGAAACAGGAACAACAAGTTGCCTGTCTCTTGTGGCAACTATATTACTTCCGATTTCAAACCTGGTTGCGCCGGGGTTTGCGGAAACTTTACCGGGTATCAGCGGAGAGAGTATAAATACCAAAACAAGTAATATTACTATAATTTTTTTCATAATTACCTCATTTATTCTCATCAACGAAAGTATCATACATACCTTCACGAGCAAACCATTGAGTAAGAGCGAATAAATCGCTGTCATCAGGGTCGAATGGATACTCGGTGATAATATTACCGTTTCTCATACTGTTTTTCAGATTCATTGCATCTCTTGCAGCTTGTCTTTGTTCGACAGTGCCGTTTCTAAACCTTGACAGTAACACAAGGTCTGCTAAGTTCAAAGAGCCATTGCCGTCAACATCTCCATAATTTGGGCGAAATACGTCTATCAGAATGGAAAATGGTGTTATTGATTGCTGCAGTCCCGGAACAACCACTCCAAAGCGTTCTACACCCAGTGCTGTTGGATTCGCTCTTCCGTAAGTTACTCTCATTGTTCCCGGAAGCGTTAATGTTACCCCGAATGTGAACGTGTCCGGATTGGGTTCTGCATTAAAGAAAACACCTGAACCGGAGTCAATTTCAATTACTGTCGGAAGTTTATTTGATTCGTTTATTTTCGTAAGTTCCCACGTTCGCGGAACCGGACCGGTACCAACAGCGGACGGAATTGCACTTAAGTTATCTATTCTAAATGAGCCGGTATATGGTACATCAACCGTACCATTAGGTAAGTTCGGAGGTGCATTCGTCACTATAAGCGGTGGGCCGACATGATGACCGGAAATTATTACATTCATAGGAAGCGATGTACGTGTTGCCGGCTCGGGCATCTGAATTTCCACCCATGATGTTGCATCAGAGCCGCGGGGTGAAAGACCCCAGTTAGCACCTATAGCAAGCCCTTGCGGATGAGGTAATGCAGTACTTGTAGCAACAGCACCTTTTTCATTGGTTACCTTCGTTATTTCCCAGCGGACAAAGTCATTGGTTGATTGCCCTGCAAGGATACTTCCCCACTCGCCCGGTATAATTGCACGAGCATAGGTTTGATAACCTCCGAGTGAATCAACACGTCTGTCACGTTTTACTTGTCCTGCCATATTGCGTTCAGAAGGTTGAATTAATACTACCAGATATGCACGGTTCCATATTCTTATTTCAAATTCGGTATTATCAATTGCTCCGACACCTTTTATATTCGGATTATCGTGATCCAGAGCAAACGGAACTTTAAATTTATAATCTCCTGCAACAGTATCTTTTGTTGTGGCACCAAGTATCTCTAACACATTGCTCTCACTGTCGTCAAATTTTAAACCTACAGGTAAGGCAGCTGTTTTTGTCCAATTTACTTTATTCGTACCATCGGGAAGCCCGTCTATTTTGATGAAGCTCTCCCTGTACACTTCTTCAATCGTTTCGTTTTGGATAGACCACTCAACTGTGGGAGACGCATCATATGAGAACATAGGTCCGGCAGCCGGGTCAGGTCCAACCATTCCATCCGGTAACACCACTTCTGCATACTCGGGGCGCGGCCATATTTTTATCGGTATTGTAATCGGTTTTGTTTCACCAATAAGTACTAATTCGTTTGTTGATTTAAATATTATAGAAATACTAAAGTTTCTTCCTGCTGTGTCAGCTGCCGGTACTCCCGTAACAGCAAGTTTTGATATATTACCCTCGACAGGTTTAAAATCCAACCCTGCCGGAAGACTTCCGCTGATTGTTACCCAACCCCAGGTTGGAGACTCGGTGGGAGATGTAGGAATTATTAGACTTGTACCTAACACTTCTGTAAATTCGTCATATATAGCTGTATCTGTTCCAACTTCGGGGTTAAACGGATAAAGAACAATACCTTCATTTGACCATTTTTGTAAAGTAAAGTCGGGTTGAGGCCAAATTCTGATATATAGTGTATCTGATACTACATCGGCAATCCCCGAGTCTGCTGTTGATGCTCTAATTTTAAACTCGTAAGAGCCTGATGTTACAGCTAAATTTTCCGGATTTGGAGAGAAAATGTTGCCTTTTGTGTTATCATCCGGATGTGCCCGGACTATCAGACCGGGAGGGACAGTATCAATACCATCGAGCGCCCACGCCCATGTGAATTCATGATTAAATGACAATGTATCAATAGGAACATTATACCGGACACCGGCCATACCATCGGGTACTGTATCTGTGGCAATTGTTGGGTCCGGTGAAGGTGGTCTTACATCCAGACGAAATGTTACAGTTCCTGCATCACCTGATCCCCCTATTGGATTACCGGAGGCATCTAAATAAGTCAGATCTGCATAAAAGATATATATGCCCTCACGTTTTTGAATAACGGTTGGTTCGTCCGGGTTCACTTCCGGTGCGACATTAGGACTAAATAAACTACCGCCACCTGTTGGATTTGGGGTAAATCTTAACCACCATGGTATTTCGTTTGGCGGTGTCTCATTCATATCCCACCTGACTCTCACTGCTCCGGGAGGATAGACAATATTTGCAGGGTCTCTGAATACGATGTTAAATACATCACCTACAGCAGTAATCGGCAGATTTATAAGAGCTCCTGTTTCAACCGGAATCTCCGCTGATGCCGGTGCGATAAGTGAGCCGTATTCATGGGTATCTCTATTTGCCATTCTTTCGGCTCTTTGATTTTCATAATTTATATATGGCATTTCTGTGTATAATGCCGCAACAAATGTTACTTCTTCGGGCATTATAAATGAAATTTGTGCGTTCTCTTCGTCTAAGGTTTCATCAAAAAGTTCTACATAGGCAAAATTCGGATCTAAATCCCAACCCATGAAATTCTCGGTTGAAACGCTCAGAACAACTTTTTCTCCGGGCATTACACTGTCGTACGGGATAAGCGGGAAGAACTTCCAGTAACCTGTTTCAGCTTGTTTTTCCATGACACGTTGCCACATGCGGTAATCTTCGGTATCTTCGGATATTCCTGCAAACGGCATATAGAACGCATTGTTTTCTTCTTCCGCATCCGCTATCTGTGCATCGCTTATTAGACCGGCGTTGTTGCTTCTGTTCAGTTCAAAGCCGGTAAAATGCATAACAGCAACCGTCGCAGCTACTGCGCAGATTGCTCCTAATAATGATAGCATGGCAATTTTTAAAATTTTCATAGCTTTCCCCGTAATCCTTTCGCTGTACATACAACCTTGTTTGTTAAAGCTTTTTGTCAACACCGGGTTTAATGCCGGTACATTTGACTATACATCCTTGTAAGGGGACACTTTTCTAGGCTGTATTATACTACAAACAGTGGATTTTGTCAATATTTGCAATTGTTTTGTTATTTTTTGTTAACAAATACAAAGCACCCTGCAAGGAGTGTCTATTTCACACCTTAATCGATATATCGTCATTATTCCGCAAAAACTTTAGCATTAACACAATATGTTGTGTGAAAAATAATCTAATTTATTTTTTTCACCGGTTTGCTGTGAAAACTTGTAAAATCTAAAAGCATAAATACAAAATAACGCAAAAGTTACACATAATTTTCATCATTTATACCCGCTAATGGTGAAAAATACGTGTAATGACAAGGGTTTGATAAAGTGCTATGATAGTATTTACAATCGGGTGGACTGCTCCCGGAAAGGAGCAGTATGGTAATATTAACAATCATTTCCCTTGTTATACAATTCGTTGCTTTGATTGTTGCTATCCTAATCTTGCGAAAGCAAGAGAAATAGCCGCCCATGTGAACGGCTCTTCTCATTGATTCTAAATCAACTGTGGGAGCAGCCGCCGCAGACACCGGCGACCACCCGATTGCCATTATAATAGCAAGTGCAGTAAAAAAAGTCAATAGAAAATTCAATTTGTTATCATCTAGTTAATTCCTATTGTAAGTTCCATTGTGGACTCGGAAGTGGAGTTTAGTGTGGGAATTTACGTCTAATACAGGGATGATACTATTGTTTAGTTGATGTAAGCAGTGTCAGCTAAGCTGACCTAAGGGTGGGTGTGCGCACCGCACAGGGGTGGGAAAGAAAATACTGGATTACTTTGTGGTGAACGAAACTGTGAAAACTTGTAAAATTTAAAAGCGTAAATACAAAATAACGCAAAAGTTACACATAATTTTCATCATTTATACCCGCTAATGGTGAAAAATACGTGTAATGACAAGGGTTTGATAAAGTGCTATGATAATTATAGGCAATGCGGTGGTTGTGCTGCTCCCCCGGTTGGAGGATGCATATGGAATTGATTACAATGCTTATACAACTCGCACAACTCATTGCAGTTATAGTTATATATCTTTTACAACGGAAAAGAGAAAAACCACCACACTAGCTTGGTATAGCGGCTCTCTCTCAAGATTTTAAATCTTACGGAGCAGCCACTTACACAACTAAGTGACCGCCGGTTGCCATTATAATAGCAAGTACAGTGGAAAAAGTCAATATATTTTGAGAATTATTTCTGCTTTTTCACGATTGAAACTAATAGCCAGATGACGAGGATGATGGCGGCGATGAAGCCGAGGGCGCCGATGGCGGGGATGCCGAGGAGCTTCGGCTGCATGTCGGTTATGCTTATTATGCTTGAGCCTATGAGCAAGGCTGCTGCTATTATTGTTACTATAAGCTTGTTTACAAGCTTGTTGATTTTGTCCGACATGTCGTCCGACATATTCAGGTCCATGTTCAGCTTTGAAAAACCTTTTGAAAGAATCCTGAGTGCATCGGAGACCTGAGCCGGGATATCGAGCGATTTCTGCAGGGATGAAACGACTCTTTTCCCGATAGAGGTCAGCTCTGCTTTTAAGTCGAAATGTTTTTTCGAATATCCTGAAATATACTCGGAAATAACTTCAAACGCATTCATTCCGGGGTTTATCGTCTGAAGCGTGCCGTGAATTGTCGACATTGCTCTCGGAAGCATTGATACACCTTTCGGTACACCGATTTTATATTTTCTCATGATTGCAAACAGTTCTTCCGTCAGTGCGACAATGTCCATTGTTCCGAAATCGGCTGTTGCGTATCTGTTCATAACTGTCTCAATATCGTCTTCAAGTGCAAGATAGTCAATTTTCCCGCTGTGTATACCCATTTTCATGACAAAATCGGTCAGCTTCATTGTGTCACGGGTTGCCATTGCCATGATTGCGTCCGTAAACATATTCTTATCGCGCGGGCTAAGCCGTCCCATCATCCCGAGGTCAATCCAGACTATTTTGCCGCCCTGCACTTTGATGTTCCCGCAGTGAGGGTCTGCATGGAAAAACCCGTCTTCGATTATTTGCTTTACAAAGTTCAAAGCAAGTTTCTCGGCTATTTCATCAAGGTCATATCCGTGGCTTTTAAGCTCGTCAAGCTGATCGACAAAGAATCCGTCAACATGCTCCTCAACAAGTGCTTTTGTTGTGGAAATATCATAAAAAGGCTTCGGGCATGTGACATATGTAACATCTTTGTTATTTTCAAGAAATTCACGGGCATGGTCTGCTTCAAGGGAAAAATCCATTTCCTGCTTTGTAACTTCCCATACTTCGTCAACAATCATATGAAGGTCCAATTCATCGCCGATTTTTGTCACAAAATTTACCACACCGATTGCTTTTTTAATCAGCTCGATATCATGGTACATCGTATCGTAGATGCCGGGTCTTTGGACCTTTACGACTACTTTTGTGCCGTCAAGAAGTGTTGCTGCATGAACCTGTCCGATTGAAGCCGAACCAAGCGGTTTCTCTTCGAATTTCGCAAAAACATCCTTCAGCGGTTTTCTGTATTCCTCTTCAAGAACTGTTTTGACGGTATCAAAGCTCATCGGTGTTACGTCTGAGCGAAGTTTTTCGAGTTCCTTGCAGTACTCGGGCGGCAGAATGTTCGGCTGCATCGAAAGGATTTGCCCGGCTTTTATAAATGTTGTTCCGAGCTCTTCAAGTATTGAGCGCAGGGTTTCCGGCGTCATTCCCGTGACGATGTTGTGTTTTGTGAGTATCTTGATTATTTCCTTGAGCCTTTTTGTGTTTTCACCCTTACTCATTTATTATCTGCCTTTCCTGCTTTATTCTTTATTAATAGTCAGTTCGCTGTTCATATTGTCTATTTTACCGGAGCTATCGCTTTTATTACTGTTGCTGCCGGTTTTGCTACTGCTGTTGGTGTTGCTGCTGTTGCTGCTGTCGCTGTCGTTTTTATTATTTTCGTCTTCGCTGTCAAGCTCATCCATCCTTGCACGGATTTCTGCACGTTCTTCGGGTGTAAGCTTGTGTACATTGTTAACAATTCCCGAGACAGCAGTGCTTTGCACCTTTTGCTTTGCTTCGGTTACTTTTTCTTTTGCTTTGTATTTCAACTCCTCGTTGAGAAGTTTTCCCTGTTCAACCGTGAGTGTCCCTTTTTTTACGAGGTCCTCAAATATTTCGCCTGCGGCTTCTGCTGTTTTGGCGATTGCTCCGACTCCTGCAAGTAAAATCTTTTCAAGGCTGTTTTTTTCATTTTCGTCCATTATTGCTGCTGTCCTTTCAATTATCTATATCCCTTTAAAGCTAAATGAGAATTTCATCTTTTCATTTACCGGGAGAAGATATTCGTCGTGTGTGAGTGCGCCCCAGCTGTTGTCGCCGGCTATTCCCATCTGGCGGAGGTTTACTTTGATAACGGTGTAATGTATCTCGGGCAGCTCGTAATGATGCATTGCGTTTTCCAGCTCATGAGGTGTATACGGCAGTGCTGAAAACTCCATTTCATCACCTGTGAAGATAATGCCTCTGCCTGATTCGTCCGTTATTTTTGCATATCTTACACCGGTTTTGTTTCCGCATTCCTGAGGCATAAGATATTTTGACATGTTGTCTTTTACTTTGTTCCGGAAGATGCCGAGTCTTGCTCCGGTGGCACGGTCAATGTAATTTTCTTCGGGACCCATTCCGTACCATTCGATATTTTCATAGTCTGCATCGAGCTTAATAAGCATTCCGAATTCCGGCATCGGCGGCAATTTTTTCGGATGACAGGTCATATCCACGGTGACAGTTCCGTCGTTTGTAATTGTGTATTTGACTTCGCATTCGCTTGCGGGGTTTGTCGGGAGGTAGTATTTGTATGTGATTATTGCTTTGCCGGATTTGCTTTCAACCTCAGGGTCTTCAAGTCCGCCAAGACCTGTTTCGAATACCGACGGGGGCAGACAACTTGAATAAAGGCTTGCGAGCTTCCATTGTGAGTAGCGCACAGGCATAAAGTTACCGATGTCGTTATCAACGGGAGCGCGCCAGAAGTTAGGTTTCGGGATTTGTTTAATCATTTCACGTCCGCCGTATTTATACGAGTTCATTCCGCCTCTTACTTTTGAAAATAATGCGGTGAAATTTTCTCCCCGAACACCAACGCTTTGTGTGCCTTGAATTATTTTGAGCGGTGTTACGGGTGCGCTGCACGGCATTGCTCCGGATTGCCCTTTTTCGGTTTTTTCTTTAACTTTTGTAACATACTGACCAAAAGCAACTTCATGACCGCTTTTTTCCCAGGCTGTATCATTTTTTAAACGGAACGAAACGGTTATCGCATACTCACCCAAGTCTTGCGGTATTTCAAAGGGTATCGGGTATTCGGCGCTTGAAAGCGGCTCTACAGGCGTAAGGTCAATATCAACAAGCGATGCTCTTTTTACTTCGACACCGTTACGTTCAAGAATTACAATACAATCATAATCGGAAGTGGCGGTAAAGAGATTTTTATTAGTAATAACAACCTTATCCTTTTGAACATCTGCAACTATTCGTTGATAATTATACTTAACGGTTTGCAGCTTCGGTGAGAGTCCTCTGTCGCCGTAGAGAATGCCGTTTCCGCAGAAATTGTAATCATTCGGGCGGTCATCAAAATCGCCGCCGTACGCTTGAAAATACTTGCCGTAACGGTCTTTTTTCAAAAGTGACTGGTCTATGAAGTCCCAGATAAAGCCGCCTTGATAGTGCGGGTATTTCGACATTAAATCAATGTACTTAAATAATGTCCCGCCGGAGTTGCCCATCGTATGGAGATACTCGCATAAAATCATGGGTTTACCCGGGTTTTCCTTCAGGAATTTTTCCAGATTAATCGGGGTTGTATACATCTGGCTGTTCATATCCGATGTATCGGGGTAACGGGGGTCGTAGTGTATTCCTTCGTAATGCACAAGACGGGTTTTGTCAAGGCTGCGGAACCGCTCCGCCATTTTGAGCATATTGATTCCGCCCCATGATTCATTTCCGAGCGACCAGATGATAATACTCGGGTGATTTTTGTCACGCTCATAAAGATTATCGACACGGTCAATGACGATATCCAGCCATTTCGGATTATCACCGGGGAGTGCTGCATCGGTGCCTTTGTTTTCGGCAGTGATGGTGTGCCATCTGCCGTGGGATTCGAGATTCACCTCATCAATAACGTATAAACCGTAGCGGTCACAAAGTTCGTATGTGTACGGATGATTCGGGTAGTGTGATGTGCGCAGAGCGTTGATATTAAAGCGTTTCATGGTGATAATATCAGACTCCATCTGCTCTCTTGTAATTGCCCTGCCGGTTTCACAGGAGAATTCATGCCTGTTTGTGCCGTAGAACTCAATGCGTTTGCCGTTAATAAACATGACGCTGTCAATCAGCTCGAATCTGCGGAAGCCAACATCCTGTGTAATTATTTCGGTTAACTTTTTATTTTCGTCAAATATCCGAAGCTCAAGGCTGTATAGGTTCGGGTATTCCGCACTCCAAAGACAGGGTTTTTTGACCGATATGGTCAACTCCGTTTTTTCCTGAAGGTCAACCTTAACAGCACTTGCTTCCGCACCAAACCCCTCATGCTGACAAACAGCACCGGTGCCTTCTCCGCAATAACTGTTACCCTTACAGCTGAGCGCAGCTTCTACAGAACCTTTTACTCCGCCCGTTAAAAGCATAGATATATTTAAGTCGGCATTTTCTAATGCATTGTCAAGAATTGGTTCAACCTTGAGGTCACGGACATGTACCTTCGGTGTTGAATACAGGTATACATCGCGGAAAATGCCCGAGAAGCGGAAAAAGTCCTGGTCTTCAATCCAGCTGCCCGCCGAAAACTTAAAGACCTGTACCGCAAGCTTGTTTTCGCCGTCTTTAATATGTTTTGTAAGTTCAAATTCCGACGGTGTAAAGCCGTCCATCCCGTAGCCGATGTACTTTCCGTTCAGCCACAGTGCAAAACTGCTTTCAACACCTTGAAATGATATAAAAATGGTCTCTTTTTGCATATGCTGCGGTACGGTAAAATGCAGAGCATAGCTTGCAACAGGATTAAAATCTTCGGGGATTTCGCCCGGTTCAATATTATTCAGACCGTCCCAGGGCCATTGCACGTTGACATACTGCGGTTTGTCATACCCCTGCATTTGAATGTGCCCCGGTACTTTTATGTCGTCCCAGCATTTACAATCAAAGTCCGGTTTGAAAAAATCCTTCGGAGCAAGTGCAATATTCGGAGCATAACTAAATTTCCAAATACCGTTTAAGCATTGCTTGAAGCTGCTGCAACCGGTTTTTGCTTCGTTTTCTGTGCGGTAAAACTTGTGACTTGAATGTGCATCAAGACGGTTTTCCCGAAAATATGCGGGGTCCTTAAGTTTATTGTAATCAAATGTCATTTATATTATCCCTTCCCGTCAATCTGACATCCCGGGTTTTGCACCATATATCAAATATCCCGGCATTCCTGCATTATGCATTATTATCTTTAATTTATTATTTCTGCATTCTTATTTTTTATTTATTTGACCGAGCCTACTATACCCTGTGCGAATTGCCTTTGCATGATGAAAAATACGATTATTGTCGGAACCGAGGCAATAAATGCGGCAACCATGTTAACTCCGAAGTCGGTTACATATCCCGATAGGAGATTCGCCAGCAGCATCGGCATTGTAATACTGCTTGCTCCCGGTGTCATGATAAGCCTCGGCCAGAGGAATGTGTTCCATGATGCAAGAAACTGAATCGTAAACGCTGCGGCATATGTTGCTTTCATCGTCGGCATAAAAATCCGGATAAATATGCTAAGCTCGCTAAGGCCGTCAACCCTTGCCGCTTCAATCATTTCATGCGGGAATGCGCGGGCGCTTTGGCGAAAGAGCATAATTAAAAATGCAGATGACAGCATCGGCAGCATAAATCCGAGCGTGGTATTCATGAGTCCCATGTTTGCAACCAGGCTGAACAGCGGAATCATTACAGCTGCAAAGGGTACCATTACCGACACCAGAAGAAATGCCATAAATCTGTCCTTTGCTTTACTGTGGAATATTTCGAAACCGTAACCCGCTATCGAACAAATTATTATTGATACAACCGAAACACTCAGAGCATTGACAATCGAGTTAATAAATGCCTGCCCGAGTGCCTGCTGCGCAATAAGGTTTTGGATATTAACAAACAGATTGGTGCCCGGAATCAATGAGCCTCGTAAAATAGCGGGATTTGCGTTTGTTGACGATACAACCATCCAGTATAACGGAAATACTGACAAAACAGCTGCAATAGTGAGAAATGCATATTTAAAAAATCTTGCTATATTTCTGCCTACCATCTTTTGTCACCTACCTTTATTTGGATGAGTCCGAGAATTGCTGCAATTACAAAGATTAGAAGTGCAACGGCAGATGCATATCCGAGGTTCGGAGACTGCTGGAACCCGACGTTAAAGACGTGAAATGCAATTGTCCGTGTTGCGATTCCCGGTCCTCCGTTTGTAAGGTTAAACGGCTCGTCGAAGAGCTGCAGCGTACCGGTGGTGGACATTATTGCCGTAAGTAAAATCATCGGGCGTAAAAGCGGGAGTGTTATTTTACGAAACTGTTGAATGACGTTTGCTCCGTCAATTCTTGCCGCTTCGTATATTGATGGTTCGATTTGCTGGAGTCCCGCAAGATAAAACATCATATTATATCCCGTCCAGCGCCACATAAGTCCGATAATAATAACCATTCTTGCCGACCATGCCGTACCGAGAAAGTTGTATGGTGTATCGAGAATTCCAAAAGTGAGTAAAGCAGTATTTACGATGCCGTCTACTGCAAACATCTGGCGGAATACTAAAGAATATGCTACAAGTCCGACAGCGCAGGGGAGAAATATTGCCGTTCTGAAAATCCCTTTGCCTTTCAGTTTAGGGTCATTGAGCATTGCTGCGAGAATCAAGCCCAATAAAATCATCATAGGAACCTGAACCAGCAGGAATAAAAAAGTATTGCTCAGTACCTGCTTAAGATGCGGGTCGATTAAGAGCCGCTGGAAATTTACCAATCCGGCAAACTGCATTCGTGTTCCCGCTCCTGAGTACATTGCCATTTCTATTGCTCTTACAAAAGGGTAAAAGCTGGTCAGAATGATCAAAGCCGATGCGACAGATAAAAATAACCATCCTGTAAGGCCACGTTTTCTTGTCATGGTAAAGAACGGTTTTATTTTTGCTTCTTGTTTAGCTGTTTGCAAAGTACTTACCCCCTCCGATTTCGCACTTGTTTGAAATGGGGTAAGCCACACGGGCAGCTTACCCCATCACAATATTTGGTTTTGCTTTTAGGATTTATTCCATTATTGCAAACTCGGTTGCTTCTTGAGCTGCTTGAAGCTCTGTGGTTATGTCGGCACCGTTGTTGATAATATTGGAAACTGCGATTGAGATGTTATCGTTTGCTGTGTAGAAGTATACACCTACGTTGATTTGCGGGATTTTTCCTGCAAAGCCTACGATATCTGCAAATACTGCCTGACCGCCGAAGAACGGATGCGGCTCTGCATATACTGAGCTTGCTGCTGCAGGTGCCCATGTTCCGATTGCGCCGGTTGACGGAAGGATTGTTTCATAAAGCTCAACGCTTCCTGCAAATGTATGCTTAAGGAAGTCGACTGCAAGAGCTGAGTTACCGACATTAGTAACCGCCCAGCTTGAGCCGCCCCAGCTTGAAAAGTTTGTGCCGCCTGCGACTTCAAGTCTCGGAATGTTTGTTACTGCCCATGCTCCTGCGTGAGCGTTTTCCTGTACCGAACCGAGAATCCAGCAGCCTGAAATTGTACCGACTACATTGTCATTAACAAATGAGTCAATATATTCGTCCCAGCCGTTAACTTCGAGGAGTACTCCCGTATCAACAAGCTCAAGATATGTTTCGATTGCGCTGATAAGAACCGGGTTGCCTGCGATATTCGGGCTTCCGTCTGCGTTAAAGAGGTCAACGCCTGCAGATTGGAGCATAACCATGATGAAGTCACCGCCGCCTGCGGTTGTGCTGAGCATCGGCATGCCTGTTTGTGCAAGAACATCTTTACCTACGCTGATAAACTGACTCCATGTGACGTCTGTAACATCTGCTACTGTGTATCCGGCTTGTTCGAGAACATCAGTGCGGACAGCATAAATGGTTGCACCGTTATCAAACGGAACGCCGAAGTTTTTGCCGTCAACTGTTGAAAATCCGCGTTTACCTGCTGCGAACTGACCAAAGTCGATTCCTGTGTTTGTAAGGTCAATAAAGAGTTCGGGGAATGTCATGACGTTACGCTGGAACGCCATGTCCTGCATCAGGAAAATGTCGGGAATGTTATCAAGAACGCCTGTTGTAGCTGCTGCTGTAAGTGCGTCCTGAACTTGGTCCCAAGGTGTTTCAACGATATTAATCACCGCATCGGGATTAATTGCGTTGTAGATTCTTGCTGCTTCTGTCATTGCAGGGATGTTAAAGTTGGGGTCCCAGCACCAGACTGTGACTTCGCCTTTGAGTTCACCTGCGGGAGCCGAACCGTCTGTTCCGGCGGTTCCGCCTCCGTTGCCGCCGCATGCAACTACCGATGCAGCAAGCACGAGAACAAGGATAAGTGCTAATAATTTCTTCATTTTTATTCCTCCATTTAGTGATTAAAAAACTACCATTACTCAGTATAACAAGTTTATACTGTTAGTCAAGACTAAATTTAAGCATTTTATTATATAAATCAGGGGACATATGTTGTGTTTTTGATTTGTTTGAAGTGTGGTTTAGGGTTAGTAAAATTAGTTTTCGCACACCGAAGCATGGACGCTGAGGGGCGCTCTGTTGAAACACGACGTTTCATCTGAGCGAAAGGAAATTAATATTACTAACCCTAAATCATACTTACAAATCAAAAACACAACATATGTCCCCCTATTTTCTATGATGTTGCGCGCATTAGGGCATCGACGATTTGAGGGTGGGCGATTTCGATATTTGCTCTGTCGAGGAGGCCGAAGGTTTGTTCCCAACCCCAGTCGCGTTGTGTGAGGACCCAGTAGCTTCCGTTATCCCACCAGAAGCAGGTTATATTTTTTGATGTTGCATAAGCAGCATAAAACTCCGCCCATGCAACCCTTGCATCAAGATTATCCCTGTTGATTGCACCCATTTCACCCATTAAAACCGGGATACCGTTCTTGACAAATATTTCATAAGCAAGGTCGATAAAGCGTGTAATCGGCTCTGTATCGTTTGAGTCGGAAGCACTCCAGGTTGTAACACTCCCCTCGCCTGTCCGCAATGCAAAGCTCCACGGTTCATACGAATGCAACGAAACAATGAGCCTGTCCTCCACCGTGTCCCGTGGCAGGGCAAAAGCTCTTTGAGCTGTTTCGTTTGCCGATGCGGCATATGTCGGAACAAGCAGAACACGCTCTGCATTGTTACCGCCCGTACTTCTGACAGTATCGACAAATGTTTGGTTTAGAATGTTGAGATTGCTTTGCTCCTCGGGTGTTCCGCCTCTCCATTCATTTGCACTGCCGATGGTCCGGGGTTCGTTTAAGCCTTCAAATGCAAGTTTTTCATTATATCCTTCAAAAGTTTCCGCTATTTGTTCCCAGAGCTTTATTATATTGCTTCTTGAATTTTCAAGCTCACTGTCACTTAATAAAAACAGCGCATCATCATGATGGGTATTGAGGATAATAAACATGTCGTTTACCGCAGCATAATCAACGACCTCAATTACCCTTGCCATCCAATCCTCGCGGATGTTCAGCTCATCATCAACCGCTTTAAACCATGTCACGGGAATTCGGACGGCATTAAAACCTGCATCCTTGATTGCAGTTAAGTGCTCCTGTTTTGTCACCGGTCTGCTCCAGCCCGTTTCAAGCTCGGTTACCGATGTGTTTGCATATACACCGCCCCCGAGCCATGAAAACCCTCCGGGACCGTCATGAGCATCGAGTGTATTGCCGAGGCTCCAGCCGATACGGATACCATAAAGCCATTCGTTTGCGGTAATTGCGGTAAAAACTGTGCGGTCGTTTGAGCTGTCTGCTTGGGTGCCGGAAGCTCCGTTTCCACCGATATCCGAATCAATTTTTGTGTTGTCAGCATCTGTGTCTTTATTGTCCCCGTTGCTGTCTGTATTTTCCGACCCGCCATCCGGCGGTGGTGAATCTGTTTGCACTGCACCGTCAGGCGATTCGTTGTTGTGGTCATCTGAACTGCTGCAAGCTGTAAGATTCATAATCGCAAATAAGGCTAATGCCAACAGAACCACTGCCACTCTAACAAAAATGTTCGCTGCAGATGATTCTCCATACCACTTAAAAAAACCAAAAATCTTTTTCATATAACTCTATCTGTACTTTCCGCGTCCGTCGATTTGGAATATTTTTTCGATTACCCCATTGCGCACACCGTATAACTCATCATGCAGGTTCACTGCAGAGCAGCAGTGTGATGGAATGTATTCGATTTTTTGAAGATAAAAAAGCGAATCTTCCGTATCATTGATTATCCCATGTTCTTCATTTAGCTTTAATGCAGTTATACCGGGGAGGTTTTTGATGACCGGTAAGCCTTTGGTTACACAGCATACCTTTTGCCCTGCATCGGTTATTGCCGTGCCGGGACGTTTATGAATGACGGTTGCAAGTACGGATAATGCATTTTTGAAGGAAAGGCTAAGCTTTTCATAGTCGGTATCCATAAATACATACGAACCCGCTTGAATTTCCGTCCATATTGTATTATCGCCCGTGATATTATAAGTCCCGGTGCTTGCACCGCTGATTTCATTGACTTTTATGCCGTTTTCTTCGAGATGGTTTTTTATGCCTGTTACTTTTTCTACGGCTTCCTTAACACCCCGCACACGGGCATCAAAGTCCGCTTCATGACTGATTTGCCCCGCATATCCCTGAAGCCCTTCAAATACAAGCCCCGGGCTGCTTTGAATCAGAGAAGCAAGCGGGAGAGCTTCCTCTTTTGTATTTATACCACAGCGGTTCATCCCTATATTTACTTCGATGAACACATATATTGTTGCCCCGCTTTCCTTTACTGCATGCGATAAATCGATGATATTTTCCGGATTGTCAACACATACGGCAATTCTTTTTGAGCAGGCAAGCTCCGCAAGACGTTTTATTTTACTGCTTTCGACAACTTGATTTGCTATAAGAATATCATCTATTCCCGCTGCCGCAAGCACCTCAGCCTCGCTTAGTTTTGCACATGTAATACCCTTTGCACCTGCTTTAATTTGCATCTTGGCAATTTCACTGCATTTATGCGTCTTAAAATGCGGCCGCAGCTTTGCTTTTTTGTCCTTAAAATAACTTTCAATTATACTGATATTCTCTTCAAGAATATCCATATCAACCAACAACGCAGGCGTCTCAATTTTATCAATACCCGTACCAATACTATTCATTTTCTCTCCTCGAAAGACAGTGGCAGACAGGGGGACGGTTCTTCTGTCTGCAAGACAGGAGAACCGTCCCCCTGTCTGCATAGTCTCCACTGTCTTATCTTGTCATTTTTTCTGTTAAATTGTATTATAGCATTAATTATTCAATAACAGTAGGGAGAATTTTATGCTTTTATACATAATTCGGCATGGCGAGCCTGATTATTCGACGGACAGCTTAACGAAAAACGGCAAGGAGCAGGCACGGGCACTTGCAAACAGACTTTGTTCACACGGGCTTGATGAGGTTTATTCATCGCCGCTCGGAAGAGCTGTCGAGACGGCTGAGCCGACATGCAGACGGCTGGGTCTGGAGTGCATAATTGAGGAATGGATGAACGAGGACAAGGTATGGGATGAGTTTACATCTGTTGATGAAAACAGTGAGCGCGACTGGGCATTCGGCTGTCAGAATACCAGGCTTATAGAAAACGGTTTTTTACATGGCAAGTGGTATGAAAATCCTGTTTTTTCAACGTGCAAGTCACCTCTTGAATGTTACCGCCGCCTATCTGCAGGCTCCGATGATTTAACCGAACGCTTGGGATATAAACGTGACGGTCATATTTATAGGATTATTTCACCAAACGAAAAAAGGATAGCAGCCTTCTGCCATCACGGGGTCAGCACCATATGGCTATCATACTTACTTAACATCCCGCCGCAAATATTCTGGGCAGGCTTCGACATACACCACACCGCCGTAACCATTCTCAACTTCCGTAATAACCCCGACGGTCTCACCTCTCCCCAATGCATGTGCCTCGCCGACATGTCCCACATCTACAAAGAAAACATCCCCGTAAACGCCGCAATACAGTTTTAATGTTGCGTTTCTTGATTCATTGTGTTACAATAAGCTACAATTAGTTACAATTTTATCGGGAAATGTTAATTATGAAGACAGAAAAACGATTTAAATATCTGCGCCGGATAATAATTTTAGTTATTATTGTTTGTGTCGCAATTACATCAATTTCGCTTACTGCCGACTCACAAAAGCAAATGAGAGAGCAGCATACGAATGATGTTTTACTTGTAATCGACGGGTGGCGGAGTATGTTTTCATCTGCCGGTGAAAGCAACAGAAGTGACAGAATCAATGCATTTCTTGCGTTAATCGAGCACCGCAGTCAGCTTGATAATCATATTATTCAATGTGAAGTAATCGACTCTGAGTTTGATGATGTTCTGAGCCGTATAACCGACTGGTTCTATAACAGCTACGTTCTCAAAGTTAATGAAATTGCAAAAAAAGCTGATATTAATACCGGCGAAATTCTGCAGTATTATACTGATATATCCGCAGACATTGATAAACTGAACGGGTATTTTTATTCTTCTGATTCTATTTCGGTTGATGACCCGGACTATGATCCGGATAGTGATACAGAGTATGACCCGGGAGACGACAGAGCATTCAAAGCAGGGCTTTTTGCGGAGCTAAGCAACATGTACACCATGTTTACACAGGACGATTATGTTACACTTAAAATTGATGAAAACAAAGCCTTGATTCAAGAGCTTGGAGATATATTAAACCTGGTAGAGCATGAAGGAATAATCGGTAACGAAGGTATTAAAACTTTAAGTGATATGGTTAATGAGGTCACTCACGAATACTCGGAAACAGACCAAATTGCAGCTGCTGAAGCTGAAATAATCACAGGCAGGTTTGAAACCGGGATTACATTGCAAAGAGTTTGGTTTAAGGAACACTATACACAGCTTGTCGTAGAAATATCATCTGCTGACAGAGAAGATGAATATGATAATGTCACGGTCAGCAATCAAATCAGCGAGTTAGGGTATGTTAAACAGTTTATTGATGATGATAATGTTGTCAGCAATGATTTTCACGCTTCGATAAACGGGCAGATAGACCAATTAATACAAGATTATGAAACCGAGCTTGTTTCCATTAACGAACGTATTGAACAAAGAGACACTGCAGCCGCCGCTGCAGCGGCAAGTGCAGCTGCAGCAAGCCGAAGAAACACAGCAGCATCAAGCACAAACAACAGAACCGGCTCGGGCAGTACCGGCAGCAGTAACAGCAGTAGCTCATCGGGTTCGAGTTCGTCTTCGTCTGCTTCGTCCGGCTCAGCCTCAGGTTCGTCGGGCTCAAGCTCGAGTTCGTCAAATAACTCATCGTCAAGCTCAAGTTCAACAAGCGGAACACAAAATCAATCCAACACCGGAAGCACATCTGCAATCGGAGGGCATAACAATAATTATCCTTCAATCTCATCAAACTGCCGCGAAATGCTTGCACGGCTTGTTAAGCTTGAAGCCCCTAACGAATGCGCAAACGGAAAACAGGCTGTTGCAGAGGTTGTTCTTAACAGAATGATATCATCACGCTGGAGCCATGCAACCACCGTTGAAGAGGTTATATTCGACACAAAATGGGGAGTTCAGTTCACAGTTAAGGACCTTGTATGGACAGACAGAGGAACCCCAAGAGCCGCCGACTATTCAGCAGTTGACAGAGCACTCGCCGGCCCGAATGTCCTAAGCAAGGATTACATGTTCTTTAACATGAGCGCCGGAAACCACACCGATGTTTTATGGATAGGACTCCACGCATTCAGAAAATAATAATGTTTCGCTCGCAATATAATAAGACACTGTTCTGCTCACCCCCGCTCCTGTCTTAGCTGCGATGCAACCGGCAATACACGCTCCCTTTCTTATTACTAAATAAATTATAAATAACGTATATTTTTTTGTTGACAAACAGTTTGATATACGTTATTATCTTGTTATCTAATGATACCAATTACTATTAAGGAGTAAATACAATGATTAAATTAACAAAAGATATGGAAACCGGAATCACCAAAATCGACACACAGCACAAAGAACTTGTCGACAGAATTAACGCTGTCACAGCAATGGGAACAAAGTCTATTTCCAACGACGAAACAAAGAAAACACTTGATTTACTAGGAGCTTATATCGTTAAGCACTTCAATGATGAAGAAGCATTGCAGAAGCAGTCTGCTTATCCGAAATATGACCAGCACCGTCAGCAGCATCAGCTCTATATGGCGGAGTTCGATAAGCTTAAAAAGGAATTTGCCCAAAACGGACATTCCGCAAAGTTTACACTGGACCTGAGCAATTCAATCATCAACTGGATAGTACGTCATATCAAATCCGTCGACGCCGAGTTCGGTAGATATTACAACGCACAGCAGGCATAAACCTGTAAAAAACGGGGATAAAAATGGAAACAAAAAGAAATACAATACAACGGCAGCTGGTTTATAACGCAGTAAAGGAGCTTGACATACACGCAAACGCAGAGCAGGTTTACGAGCATATTATCACGGTTCACCCGTCAATAAGCAGAGCTACAGTTTACAGAAACTTAAACCAACTCGCAGAATCAGGCGAACTTTTAAACATCGGAAGCTTCTACGGCACAACCCATTATGACCATAACGCAAATGACCATTACCACTTCATCTGCGAAAAATGCAAGCACATCTACGACATAAGCAACTGCTTCCCCGAAATAAAAAACCTCACCCAAACCAACGGCCTGATAATAAAAAGCCACAACCTAAGCTTTTTCGGCATATGTAACGAATGCAAATAGACGATTTATAATACGTTTACCGAAAAAACATAAAACAAATGACAACCCATATTTTGAGTTGTCATTTGTATTTACATGGTGGAGGATACGAGATTCGAACTCGTGAATTAACACTGCCAGTGTCATATGATCCCCCTTCATCAATCCCCCACATTATTCAATTATAAACCATTTTGGAAATATCGCCTGCCGATTAGACGCTCCCGCTGCACCAATACCCCATGGCTTGATAATTTTAACAAAAGCTAAAAATTTTGTCAAATACTCTAACAAATAGAGTTCTTCGAATTAATAAGATATTATCTAAACAACGAGTTATTAATTATTTCATTGATTTCTGCTTGTTTTTCTGCTATTTCCAATTCCAACTTTTTTTGCATATCGTATTTTTGTTCAATACATAAAACTATGCGTTCCTGCTCATCCTTTGATAAATCAGGAATTGGGAATTCCTGTAGAATCGATGGGAAAATATTTGTATTGTTTCCAAGACCTTTCTTATGCATTTCAATAAGATATTGAAAATATGTGCAACGCATATAATAATATGCAAACATTTGATTATAATTTGTCAGCCGTATACGCATTGTAAAATCAGCAAATACTCCATGAGTTTCATTATTATCTATTATAGCAACCTTTCCTATTGTACCTTCACCGGAACGAGCCATAATAATATCATTCATTTTCACTGTTTTTATTTGTTTATTGTCGAAATATGACTTTTTCACCCTATTTGCATCTGCGGAGTTAAACCGCCAATTCTTTATTGTAGCCATAGAGATATAGTAATGCTCGCCATTATTACAATAATCATCAGGAGAAATACTTTCACCCAATATTATCGGTTCTGAAAGATAGTCTTTAATTTTTTTATCTGTAATCTTTTGCAACTCTGATTTAACAAATGCTCCCACTTCCCTGTGATACTTTACACTAAAACGCAAATCCTTGTTATTTGAAAAGCTTCTTAAATCAGTCATGTAAGGCTTAAGTGCCCGTAGTGTAGTGAATTTCTTAATATTAAATCCAAGCTCAGATGTAAACACTTCATCAATAATCGTCTGCATTGGAACAATTTTTTCTTTTAATCTGTTTGTTTTTTCTTCGATAATACTAATTTTATTTATTATTTGATGTTGATTTGTTCTCAGTGTATCTATAACTTTTTTTTCGAATTTTAGATTAATTAAATCCCTTTCGCTCAAGGTCGGATATCCTTTCCCCTGACGTGCGACAGCTATAATATCATCGATAAATAACCATTTTAGGCAGTAATAGAGTAATTTAGGCATTTCCAAAGCCCTGATAAGAATAAATGCTTTTGTAAAATAAATACTACTATTTTTTGAAGTAATAAAAATAAATTTCCCTAGATTCGGTCTTACTTTTGAGATTAAAATATCATTTTCATTAACAGAAATAATATCTCCTTTTTCGATTTTTCTATAGTAATTATCATCAAGCAGGTTGCGTTCATCAAAGTTTAAGCAAACAGGGTTTACTTCCCCTCCTGTTGTGGTATCGCCGATTTCACAGTATAAAAAATCGCCATCTAATTCTTCAAATGGAAAGGATGTTTTCTCGGAAAATGAAAATAACTCCTTGAATGAGTAAGTATCATTGCTATGCTCATATTGGGACTTGTGGTAGGCAAAATCATATCTAAACGACTGTTCATCGGCCAGTTCAGATAAATTACGGTTTAAAAGTTTCATAACTGTCACCTTAGTCCCATACAATATCTCTCATATAGTCGAGAATAGTAAGCTTCTCACCATCATCAACAACAACTTCATTTTCTGCAATTCTATATAAATCGTTTGGCATCTTATTTTCGCGCGGGTTCTTGCCACCGCTTCTTTTGTACCCTACATTGCTTGCTTCTGCCATAAAAACCGTGTAGTTCAATTCATTTGCCACTTCGTTAAAAACCCACCATGTATTGACAAAACCGAACAAATCAACTGTGTCCTTGTCATATGAACAAAGCTCAAATAAATCATTTTTGTATTTCTTTATCAGCTCACCTTTGGTAAGTTTAATATCTTTTTGGGTAAGATAGTTTTTAAGCATTAACTTGAGTACATTTATTTCTCCTGCTTCATCTAATTCCTTAATCGAAGGAAGTTTACTTTTTTGCTTTTTCCCTTCATAAACCGATATGATATTTTCAACTCTCGTTTTAAGAAATGAATATGTTTTACTTGCTTCTTCCCATTTATTGTTCCATTGATTTACTTCGGATTTTAATTTTTTCTGTGCAAACAAAACACTTGTTTTTGTTAATGTATAGGGTTGAAATGCACTTTGCGGTAAAGATACGACAGCTTTAATTTTAAAATATTTATATATAAAAAGGCGAATATACTTATTCTCGGTTGTATCAAATATACTCTCAGGGAGTACGGCTGCAAGTCTTCCATTTTCACGCAGCAATTGATACCATCGCTCTATAAAAAGGTTTTCCGAATTTTTCTTTGAACCAAATGCAAAAGATTTGGATAATGTTTTTTTAGTGTCATTATCAAGCTGTACACTAAATGGAGGGTTGGTCAAAATAACATCAAAACACTCATTGACAGCAATATTATTATAGGATGAATCAGGGTGATTGCTGACTAAAATATTGGATGTTTCCTTTATGTAGTTAGTAAACGGAAGAAGACCATCTTTTACAAAAATATTTGTTGACCCGTCACCATGCAAAATCATATTCACTTTAATTGCTGTTCCGAGATTGAAGTTTATTTCATTTGCATAAATATATTCTTTTGCCCATTTATGTTCGTGATAATCCGGCATAAACCATGTGTCGAATTTTTGTCTCACAGCATTTGAACTGCCAAGCATTGATATAAAACGATACTTCATATTTTGCGTTATAAACTTCATGTACTCCAATAAAAATGTACCACTTCCGGCAGATGGGTCAATCATGTATGGGAGTTCTCTTTTTTCTTTAATATTTTTAACTGTAAGCCTGTCGAGCTGTAATCCCCACAACATAAAACGAACAATATTTATATGAGTAAAAAACTGTCCTTTTGTTTGTTTGAAACCGCTTCGTATAATTGATTCGAAAAAATCTCCAAGAATATCCTTACCGTTAAGACTGTTTCTGCCTTCAACAAAAGACAGACCTTCAAATTTTTGGACCGTATATTTTAATTTTGACAGTGAAAACTTTTTGCTGTCAATAACATATGATTTTTGCAATTCATCTTCATCAGATATATATAGCTTATCTTTCAAAGCACGGCGATAAAGGTTATTAATTCGGTCAAATAATTGTATATTACTTTCAAATTCTTCTCCGGCTTCATTCGCAAATGCGAATGATTGAAAATCATATACATCTCCATCATCTTTTTCGTCTTCGTCTTGAATTTTTGCAAGAATCAGGTTTGTTAACGATGAAAAAACCTCGTTATCATCTGTTCCGCCACCACCCCACAATACATTGTGCAGATCAGTTTGCAGGCGATTCAGGCTTTCATGTGAAAAGTCTGTTTCTAAATCCTTCTCCGATGCTTTAATATAAAGTCGTTTTTGTGCTTTACCATATCTTTCGGGCAGGTTATTCACACTCTCACGATCAGAATCCACCCATTCAGAAAATGTTTGGAATTTTTCATTATCGATAATAATACATTCATCAACAATAGTATTTCCTGAATCGGCAATAGTATAAAGAACGAGATATTTAACACTTTTACCACTATCTGTACGTTCCATTCCCGAAACTTTGAAGAGTTGCTCTTCAATAACTAGATCCTTATCTTCGGAATTGTAGTCTTTTGGTGGTTTTAATTCCATAAATAAGAATGCGTTTCCATGTTCATCACGGACTATAACATCGATTCGTGTTGTTTTTGTATGGGGTCTGCCTGCTGTATACTCACGTTCTATTTCAATTCGTGACGGATCATATCCCAGTTCATTTACCAGTCGCGTCAATATAAACGCACGGACCATTTCCTCATCACCGGTAATGTCTTTTAGGTTTCTGCCTTGCACTATATCGGAGTATGTAATTTTTCCATTCTTGAGGTTTATTGAACTTACTACCTTGGTTGGATGTTTATTAATAAAATCAACAACAAGTTGTCTGTTCACCTTAACTCCTCCTGTAATTTTAATGCTTGCATAAATAACTAATCTTACTAAGTTACTAAATAATTTTATGTTTTTTCATTGAAATATATGAATATAAAAACACTTTCAATCAGTTTTATAATACCTGCATTTTATTTATTATTGTCTACTCTCTTCTGATTCCAGTTTCTCAAATTTAGTGTCCGAAAAAACGGATTGTTGAAAGGTTTTGATTAAAATCATTCTCACAGCTCCTCGGCGCGTTTTTGGGCAGCGTGGTGGAAGTTGAGGACTTGGCGTTGGTATTCTTCGTTCATGAGAGGGGAGGTTATCATAAAGTCTGCAGATGAGCGGTTTGTTGCTATGGGAATGTCGTAAACGAGAGCAATCCGAAGCAGCGCTCTTATGTCGGTGTCATGCGGCTGTGCTGTGAGCGGGTCGCTGAAAAATACTACAAAATCGAGAACACCTTCTATAATTTTAGCACCTATCTGCTGGTCGCCTCCAAGCGGGCCGCTGTTGAAAATCCTTACGGGCAGACCGATTCTGTCGGTTATCATTCTTGCAGTCGTTCCCGTTCCGCTCAGAAAGTGCTTGCTGAGAATTTCTTTATTCCACTCGCACCAGTCAAGCATTTCCTGCTTTTTCCCGTCATGTGCGATAAGTGCGATATTTTTTTGTTTTCCCAAAGACAGTGTTATAAAATCGTCACTGTTTTTTTTATTTACTTCGTCCATTTCCATCCTCCAAATCCACTACAAAATCACTGATTGCCTGCATAACATTATCATTATCCTTTTGAATGCGAAGCTCAATCGGCTTGGTCAAATCCATTGCGAGAATACCCATTAACGACTTCGCATCAATTACATACATCCCGTCAATCAAATCGAAATCACCGTCAAGAGGAGAAATCTTTTCGATAAACCTTTTCACATCATTTACCTTGCTGAAAGAAACATAAACAGAGCGCATAAATCCTCCTGTGATTAAACCTGTGTTTAAATTAGTTGTTCCGTCTTTATTATAGTCCTTAATATATTAAATATCAACAATTCCAAAAGATTAAAAACAATTTATAACGGACTTAGAATACTTTAAACTCCGAATAATTCGATGTTTTTTACTCTTATTTCCGGGAAATTAATTTGTAATACTATCAAATATAACCGGCAGAATTCATAACATGCAGGGTTGACATAATGCTGTAGTGTTGATAAAATCATGAGATTGCACAGTATCGGAGGTGTTTGTTTTCGCTAAAATATTTTCAAGCAAAGCAAAACGAGCTAAAAAGCCTGCCCCTAAAGGGAGGCCTGATACTGCTGCTCCAAAAACCAAGGCAGATAAACCCGTTACCAATAAAGCACCGGGTAAACTTGTCGCTGACAGTAAACCTAAAAAACCTGTACCAAAAACAAAACAAAAGCCCGAGCCAAAAGCAAGCGAACCATCCGCCAAGATAAATCCGCTTAAAGTAATCGCTGTTGCGGTTGCTGCGCTTATCGCACTTGGAACGCCTGTTGTTGTGTATTTTATGATGTTTGCGGGTCCTGTCCGCTCTGTTGTTACAATTGAAGCAGGTCAGCCGATGCCCGGAGTATCGGTTTTCCTCAGAAATCCCGAGTCGGAGGCCGAATTCATCTCTGATACTTCCGGAATAACCCTAAATAAAACCGGTGACATAAAATTATCCGTTAAGGTCAATGACGACACATTCAATGTGACCCTCAGAGTAGTGGACACCATTCCTCCCTCTGCAACAGCGGTCAATCAGTTTATTGTGCTCGGTGAATCCCCTTCCGTCGATATGTATTCCGCCGATGTGTTTGTCACTGATATTATTGACGAAACAAATGTTACCGTCACCTTTGAAAAATCTCCGCTGTTTAAGGAAACGGGTAAGGAAGAAATAATTGTCATCTTAAAAGACGAAGGCGGCAACACCACTAAAATAGCAGTTAACGCATATATTTTCACGGTAAACGAAGAAATAACCATTGAAGCAGGCATGGATTTCCAAGATATAAATGCACATATTTTACTTGCAGAAGATGACGAGTTATATGGAGTGTACGAATACGCACCCGTAAGATTTGAACGCGACATTCCGCAGCAGCAGCTCAATACAGTCGGTCAGTATGATGTAACAATTCTTTTCAACCAAAGACTTTTCCCGATAAAAATCACCGTTGCCGACACCTCACCACCGACCGGAGTTGCAAAGCATCTTTACACATGGCTCGGAAAAACACATACCCCGCTCGATTTTATAGAGGATGCACACGATTTTTCAGAATTTACTGCACGATATGCATCAGATCCGGATTTTAGCTCAACAGGCACACAGGAAGTAACCATCATTCTTCAGGATGTATGGGGCAACAGTTCGGAGTTTAGCGCAGCATTAACCATAGAAAGAGACACAATCCCTCCCGAAATCAGGGGTGCAAGAGACCTGACAGTTGCGCAGGGAGCAAACATTTTATACAGAACAGGTGTAACCGTATGGGACAATGCCGATGGTGACATTGATTTTGAAGTAGACAGCAGCGCAGTAGAAATCGATGTTTTGGGCGAATACCCCGTTATTTTTTCCGCAGTTGATTCAAGCGGGAATAAATCATCAATAACCATAACAATTACAATCGTTGAATTTACACCCGAATCTGTAACTGAATCAATTGACGCTGTACTGGCAAATATTATTGACAATACAATGGATCAAACCGAACAAGCCCGTGCAATCCATACCTGGGTACGCAGCAGTATCAGTTACGGGGCCGGCATAAACGAAAGAGACACATACCGGGCAGCACACCGCGGTCTACAGCGCAGGACCGGCGACTGCTATACATATTTCGCCATTTCATCACTAATGCTTGACCGTGTCGGTATAAACAATGTTGAAATCATACGTATACCCGGGGCAAGAAGCACAAACCATTTTTGGAGCCTTATTGAAATAGACGGGTTATGGTACCATTTTGACTCTACCCCGAACATCTTCGGAGTAATGGGCTTTATGCTGACATCACCTGAAGCCGCAAGGGTTTCCGCAAGCAGCAGGTCATGGAACTACTATGCTTATGACCCCGCTCTTTACCCGCCTGTAGCCGACGCACCCGAAGGCACACCGTTCTTGGATCCGCAAGACGGATAAGACAAGGGGGCAGTCCCTCTGTCTCCTCGCGATGACGACGTTTTGCTACAACCCCTTAAAAGTGCTCGCCCCCAGAGTGGGGGCGAGCACTTTTTGCGTTATGGTATTATTTTGCGGCATCCAGCACGGTTATTGCGCCGTATAACTGCTGTTTTACGTTATTTTCACGTTATTTTGCTATCTTGCTTCTGCTCCGAGTGTTTTCACAAGGCGTTTTATAATCGCATTTGCACAGTTTTCAATCTCCTCTGAGGTTAACGTCTTGCTGAGCGAACCGATTGCAAGTCTAAGCGTCACTGATTTTTTGCCGTCGGGAATCTGCTTACCTTTGTATTCATCAACAAAGGACACAGCCCTAAGCATTGAATCAGCACCCATTTTTGCCGTTGCAACTTCAAATATCTTTTCCCACTTGACCGATGAGTCAAATATCAGTGAAACATCGTAATCGGTCATCGGATACTCGGGAATATGAGCAAATTCATTTGTTCTTGATGCAAACGGTTTTAATGAATCAATATCAATATCAAATAGCACAACAGCAGCGTTTTTAATCCCGCAGTCAAGCGATACTCTTTTCGCAAGCAGCGCAACACTTCCAAGCTTGAAACATGGGGACAGGTTCTCTGTTTCACTTTGCATCCTTTGCGACCCTTGCGCCCCCTGCCCTCCTTGCCCTCCGGTAAAAATATTCAACCAGACAACATCATCAGCCCAATGAGGCTTTTCTTTTTGCTCAAATGTAAAGGGTTCCATATGTACAAAACGAGACATCGACTCAAGCGCACCCTTTGCTTTTCTGAAGAGCAGCTCAGCATCCTCCTGTCCGCCAACAAACGCACCTGCAACGTTTCGGCGCTGTAACGGCAGCTTTTCACGGGAATCATTAAGCACTGAATAATCCCTGTCAAAAAATACCTGAGCAGATTCGAAAATTGCAAATTCAGTAAAATACCGAAGATTATCCGAAGTTGCCTTACATAAACCCGGTAAAAGCGAACAACGCAGGAAACGCTCCTCTGCCGAAGGAGGTGCAGAAATTTCAAGCAGTCCTTCATTTCCGGGCATTACCGCATTTACATACTCCTCACTTACCCACGGATATGTAAAAACCTCGTTCATCCCGCACCGAAATGCCAGATACTCCCTGATTTTCCTGTCAATATCAATCATCGGCTGATTAATTATACCTTCAAAGGTTGTTTCAATCGGCCTTGCTTCAAAGTTTTCAAATCCGTGTATTCTCGCAACTTCCTCGATAATATCATCAGGAATTGAAATATCACCGGTTGACCGCCAGCTTGGAACTGTAACCCGCATAAGTCCTGCAGTCAGGTTTGATGATAATCCTCCCTTTTCAAAATCCACATCAAATCCAAGACGTTTGAGAATACTTGTCAAGTCTTCATTTGCAATGCGTTTACCCAATCTTTTTTCAAGCCAGTCGACGGAAACCTCGACTGTGTTGCCTTTTAAGGGTTTCGGATAATTATCGTGAAAACCTGTCACCAACATGTCGGGATATAACTCCGCAAAGAGCTGCATTGCAAGAGCATGAGCGAGGTCAACCCTTTGCGGGTCTATACTTTTTTCAAACCTTGTCGAGGACTCGGTACGTATTTCATGGCGAATAGTTGTCCGTCTGACGCTGAGTGCATCAAAATTTGCGATTTCAAGAATAATCTTGTCCGTTGCGGTTAATATCGAATCCTTTGCTCCTCCCATAACACCTGCAAGAGCAACCGCTCCCTCACCGTCTGCAATAACCAGGTCCTCGGGTGTAAGAATCATCTCCGCACCGTTCAGCAGCAGCAGCTTTTCACCATCGGATGCTCTGCGTACAACAATATTTTCTTTAATGATGTCCGAATCAAATGCGTGTGTAGGCTGCCCCGTTGCAAGCATTACATAGTTTGTAACATCAACAATCGCATTTATCGGGCGCATTCCGACACGCCAGATACGGCTTTGCAGCCAAAAAGGCGACGGCTTGACAAAAAGCCCATCAATGTTAACACCAACATACCTCGGGCAACGCTCTGTGTCGTCGATGATAATCTTAAAATCTGCCTCGCCGGAGCAGGGTACCTGTCCCCCTGTTTCAACCGCATCGGTTTTTGTCGGGACAGCTCCCGATAATTCTTTAAGCGGTAAATCATAGATTGCAGAAATTTCCCTTGCAATACCGTAATGCCCCCAGAGGTCGGGGCGGTTTGTCAAAGATTTATTGTCAATTTCCAATATAACATCGTCAAGGTCAAGTGCCTCTGCAAGAGGTGTTCCCGCTGCAGCGTCAAACTCCGATATATCCATTATCGTTGCTTCATCTTCAAACGGGAAGAGGTCAAATAACCCTATCTCGGAAGATGAGCAAATCATTCCATAACTTTCAATTCCCCTGACCTTGGTCTTTTTAAGCTCTACAAGCTCACCCTCGCCATGCCAGCGGACTTTTGAACCGGGCTTTGCAACTGCAACCTTCATACCTTCGGAAAGATTAGTACCGCCGCAGACAATTTGCTTGAGACCCCCGCCTGCATCGCCCTCATCCCCGACATCAACCATACAAACAACAAGCTTATCGGCATCGGGATGCTTTTGAATTTCACGCACAACTCCGACAACCATTCCCTCAAACATGTCTTTTAAAAAGTGAACACCTTCCACCTCAACGGTAGACATTGTAAGGTCATAAGCGAGTTTTGAAAGCTCCAAATCCCCGGGTAAATCTATATAATCCGATATCCAATTTAATGATAATTTCATATTTTTCTATCCTAATCCCTTTATTTTCCTTTACCTAAAGCTTTCTTTACTTAAACTGCCGGAGAAATCTTAAGTCGGCACTGCGGAAAAGCCTTACATCATCTATGCCGTAGCGCATCATTGTCAGCCTGTCAAGCCCGATATTCACGTAAAAACCCGTAAACTCCATCGGGTCAAGCCCTGCGGCTTTTAAAACATTCGGATGCGGAGTACCGCCCGGCATTATCTCTATCCAGCCGACACGCTTGCAAACACTGCAGCCGCTGCCGTTACAAACCAGGCAACCCATGTCGATTTCAAACCCCGGTTCAACAAACGGGAAAAACCCAACACGCATCCTGACAGGAACATCACGCCCGAAAACCTTGGAAAGAACGCTTTTTATCATAATTTTCCCTGATGAAAAAGTAAAATCACGGTCAACGATAAGAGCCTCATACTGGAAAAAAGCCCGCTCGTGCTTTGCATCCGTAGCTTCATTTCTATATGCCCTGCCCGGGTATACAAACCGGTATGGCGGTTTATGAGTCTGCAAATAGCGGACACTTGCACCTGTCAAATGCGGTCTCAGGCATAAACGCTCACCGCCTCGTTTCTCTTCACTCCCTGCAATCCAGTAGGTATCCATGCTTTCACGTGCAGGATGGTCCGGCGGAAAATTCAAGTTATCAAAAGCATATAACTCACTTGTTATATCAGATTCTTCAAAAATCTCAAATCCCATGGAGCGGAAAGCATCATTCAGGTCATAACACATTTGAGTAATGGGATGCAGCGCACCCCCCGAGGGTTCAATCCCGGGAACAGTCAAGTCAAAATCGGATGAAATCTCGGAAGCCTTAATGCTTATCTCTTCACGCCTTGCATCAATCATTTCGGTAAATTTACTCTTTATTTCATTTGCGGCACGCCCGACTTCACCTCGAAGTGAAACCTCAAGCTTCGGAATCTCCTTTAAAATATCGGAAAGTGCTCCTTGCTTCCCGAGAAGACCGGACTTTACGTCCCCAAGCCCCGCAATAGTCATTGCCGCTTTAATTTTCTCCTGACCGTCTTGTAAAATTGCATCCAATCTTTCCTTCATAACTGTCTCCTGTTTAAACGCTTTTATAAATTTGTGCAGTATATAGGCATTAACCGACAGGAGTTTATCATATTCACCTTGATTTTGCAATTTAATAAGTATATTATATTAATGAAGATGGAGGGGAAATATGAAGTTAGTTACAGCCGAGCAAATACGCGAAATAGACCGTCAGGCAATACAGGAGCACGGAATCCCGGGAACCACCCTAATGTCAAATGCTGCAGAATTTCTTGCAAAAGCCGCAATGGAGCACATACCTCCCGACGGCTGCGCTGCTGTTTTCTGCGGAATCGGAAATAACGGCGGCGACGGCATTGGAGCAGCTGCATATCTGATAGCAAAGGGTATATCAACACGTGCGTTTTTGGTCAGCAACCCGTATGATGAACTTAAACCGGATGCCGAAGTGATGAAGGAACGTCTCATTTCACTCGGCGGTTCTCTTGAGCATTTTTCGCCGTCAGCCGACCTTGTTGATTATATCGGCGAATGCAATGTAATAATTGACGCTATTTTCGGCATAGGTTTAAAATCTGAATTATCGGACGAAGCACTTAGTGCCGTGAGCATTATCCACAGCTCCGACGCACTTGTTATTGCTGCCGACATACCTACCGGCATTGAGGCGGACACCGGAGCGATACTCGGCGACGCTGTTCAGGCGGATATAACAATAACCTTCACCCTTGCAAAACCGGGACATTTTGTTGAGCCCGGATGTATATACACGGGAGAGCTTCGTGTGTGCGACATCGGAATTCCAAAGAGCATTATCAACAAAACAGTTTCTCATATGTACTCGGCATCACAAAGTGACATCCATCTTCCCCGCAGGAAAAAAGACACCCACAAAGGCGATTACGGGCGGGCTTTGATTCTTGCAGGCAGTATAGGATACACAGGCGCACCTGCACTTTCGGCAAGAGCAGCCACAAAAATGGGTACAGGGCTTGTTTCTCTCGGTGTGCCTAAGTCAATTTATGACATCATGGCTGTAAAGCTTGACGAGGAAATGCCTTTCCCGCTTCCCGACGATAAAAACGGAAAACTCATTGCAAACGGAGCCGGTGAAATCCTCAAACGGACAAATGCAAGCGAAGTCTGCCTTATCGGTCCGGGACTCGGTACATCCGATGATATATCCGAGCTTGTTCAGTCGATTGTCAGAAACACAAACACCCCAATCGTTCTCGATGCGGACGGATTAAACGCAATCGCAAAGGACCCCGGTATTTTAAACCAGGCTACCTGTCCTATAGTTTTGACTCCGCACCCCGGTGAGTTTGTGCGCCTCGGCGGTAATTTCACAGGAGACAGGCTAAAATCCGCCTGTGATTTTGCTCATAAATATGACTGCATTCTTGTCCTCAAGGGTCACAGAACAATTATCGCACTTCCGAACGGTATTGCATATGTTAACACCACAGGCGGTCCCGCCATGGCAAAAGGCGGTACGGGAGATGTTCTCGCCGGGATGATTACAGCTTTAATAGCACAGAAATTACCTATTGTCCACGCTGTTGCCGCTGCCGTGTATTTACATGGACTCGCAGGCGACATGTGCGCAGCAGAATACGGCGAATACTGCGTAACGGCAACCGATATCATAGAAATGCTTCCAAACGCCATAAAAATATGTCAGGGGGATGGTTCTCTTATATCAGGGGGACGTTTCTCTTGATAGTTGCTCTCGATACAAGCATTAGATATATAAAAGGCGTCGGTGAAACAAGAGAGAAACTGATGATAAAACTCGGCATTCACACTCTGGGTGACCTTGTCGGGTATTTTCCCCGTGCCTATCAGGACAGAACAGTCATAAAAAGCATCAGCGAACTAATTATCGGTGAAATCGTATGCGTAAGAGCAATGGCAGCCGATAAACCAAGACTCTCCCACATCCGCAAAGGCCTCGACCTTACTAAACTCAGGGTAGTGGACGACAACGCTTCTCTCGAAATAACCTTCTTCAATCAACCCTTCGTAAAAGACGCAATAAAACAAGGTGAAACATATATATTTTTTGGTAAAATATCCGGCTCACTATTAAGACCGGAAATGAACAGCCCAATTTTTGAACGGGACTTAGGACAAGGAGACGATTCAAGACAGGGGGACGGTTCTCCTGTCTTAAGACAGGGGGACGGTTCTCCTGTCTTGAATAAAAATCAACTGACAGGCCGTATTATCCCCGTCTACCCTCTCACTGCAGGGCTTTCGCAGAAAATGCTTATGAACGCTGTCCGAAGCGGGCTTGATAAATGTGCCGATGAGCTTCCTGATGTTCTGCCTGTCAGCATAACAAATCAATATAAGCTGTGCAAAACACGTTTTGCATTTGAAAACGTTCATTTCCCAAGCAGCTTCAAGGAGCTTGACATAGCACGCAAAAGGCTCATTTTCGAAGAATTGTTTGTACTTGTAACCGCAATGAAGATGCTCAGGGAAAAACGTTCCGATAAAACAGGCAGAGCCTTAAAAACCCCCGATTTCGGAAAATTCTACAAAGCATTCCCGTATAAACCAACAAACGCACAAATACGTGCGATAAACGAAGCCGCTGCCGACATGGCATCAGGCAGACCGATGAACAGGCTTATTCAAGGTGATGTCGGCTCCGGTAAAACCCTGATAGCAGCTGCCTGCTGCTGGATGACATGGCTAAGCGGCTCACAGTCCGCATTTATGGCGCCGACAGAAATTCTTGCAAAGCAGCATACGGATTCACTGACAGAGCTACTCCATCCTCTTGGAATGCAGGTAGGATTACTTACGGGAAGCATGACCGCCAAAGGAAAGCGTGAGACCTACGAAAAACTGAAGAGTGGAGAAATCGACCTTATTATCGGTACACACGCCCTTATCTCCGAAAGTGTTGAGTTTAAGGACCTTGCACTTGTAATAACAGACGAGCAGCATCGTTTCGGCGTCAATCAGCGTTCTCTTTTAACGGAAAAAGGCGACAGTCCTCATGTTCTCGTAATGTCTGCAACACCAATTCCCAGGACTCTTGCACTCATTATTTACGGTGATTTGGACGTTTCGATTGTTGACGAAATGCCGCCCGGAAGGCAGGAAATCAAAACACACATTGTTGACGAACGCCACAGAAGCAGGGCTTATGAATTCATTAAAAAGCTTGCGGGAGAAGGCAGACAGGTTTATATAATCTGTCCGATGGTTGAAGACGACTCCATTGAAAATCCCGATGAAAGTAATTTGAAATCCGTAAAAAAATACTACGAAACCTTAAGCCGTGAAATATTTCCCGACCTCAAGGTTGAGCTTGTTCACGGAAAAATGCCTGCAAAGAAAAAAGATGCTGCAATGTCAGCTTTTGCTTCGGGTGATGCGGACATTCTTGTTGCAACAACGGTGGTCGAGGTAGGTGTCGATGTTCCTAATGCAGCTTTAATAATTATTGAAAATGCTGACCGTTTCGGTTTATCGCAACTCCATCAGCTCAGGGGCAGAGTCGGCAGAGGCAGGCATGAATCACATTGTGTACTTTTCCGCTCAGAAAACAGCGGTGAAATATCAATTGAACGCCTTAACGTTATGAGAGCAACAAATGACGGCTTCAAAATAGCAGAAGAGGACCTGAAGCTCAGAGGTCCCGGCGATTTTTTCGGCTCAAAGCAGCACGGACTCCCCGAAATGCATATTGCAAACTTTGCAACAGATATGCTTGTTCTGAATCAGGCTCAAAACGCAGCGCATGAATTACTGGAAAAAGACCCCGCTCTGAAAGCACCCGAAAACAGAAAGCTTAAAAATCAAATAGAGCGTTTATTCGAGCTCAGCGCAGATAAGATGAATTAACACTTTAATTTTTTACAAAATTTTGATACAATGACAGCGCAAAAATAAACGGAGGTGTTTATATGTCCGGACGAAAACCGGCCTACAAGCGGGTACTTCTTAAAATAAGCGGAGAAGCGCTTGCAGGCGAAAAGAAAACAGGGCTGAACTTTGATGTCCTGCGAAGTGTTTGCGAATCTGTCAAGGAATGCGTCAATATCGGTGTGGAAATCGGCATCGTCGTCGGCGGCGGAAACTTCTGGAGAGGCGTAAAAGACGGCGAGGGCAAAATCGAACGGACACGTGCAGATCACATGGGAATGATGGCAACAGTCATGAACTGCCTTGCAATAGCAGACATGCTCGAGCAGCTGAAAGTCCCCGTCCGTGTACAGACAGCTCTTTCAATCTCTGCAGTCGCCGAACAATACATCAGACTCAGAGCCGACAGACACCTTCGAAAAGGAAGAGTCGTAATCTTCGGCTGCGGCACAGGAAACCCCTTCTTCTCAACCGATACCGCTGCAGTCCTCAGAGCAGCAGAAATTGATGCAGATGTAATATTGCTCGCAAAAAATATAGACGGTGTCTATACCGCAGACCCGAACAAAGACCCGGATGCAACCAAAATCGACGCAATCTCGTACTCCGACATGCTGCAGCAACGCCTGACAGTAATGGACTCAACAGCAACATCCCTGTCAATGGACAACGACATCCCCGTCATCCTCTTCGCTCTCGAAGACCCGAAAAACATAGTACGCGTAGTAATGGGCGAAAAAATCGGCACCCGCGTAGGATGATAGTATATAAGATGCTGATGATAGTATATTTTATATTTTCATCAGCACCTAAAAAAAAATAAATATATATTTTGGAGGAAAATATGTACGACGAATATGAAAGTAAAATGCAAAAGACTATTGAAGCATTGCAAAGCAACTACACTACTGTTCGTGCAGGACGCGCAAATCCGTCAATTCTTGATCAGATTAAAGTCGATTACTACGGAACACCTACACCAATTAATCAGATTGCCGGAGTTTCAACACCCGACCCAAGGACTCTTATGATATCCCCCTGGGATGCAACAAGCCTCAAACCCATTGAAAAGGCGATTTTAACCTCTGACCTCGGTATCACACCCGCAAACGACGGCAGAGTCATCCGCCTGCAGTTCCCGCAGCCGACCGAAGAACGCCGCAAGGAGCTTATCAAACAAATTCACAAGCAAGCCGAAGACTCAAAGGTTTCAATCAGAAATATCAGACGTGAAGCAGTCGAAAACTTCAAAGCTCAGAAGAAAACCGGTGAAATCACGGAAGACGACCTTACAGTCACGGAAAAGGACCTTCAAAAACTAACCGATAAATACACCGACGAAATCAGCAAAATAGCAACTAAGAAAGAAGCCGAAATCAAAGAAATCTAAATGTTTTTTATGAATTTATTTAGGAAGCAGAGGGACAGGTCTTCTGCTTCCAAATCAACAAAATGGAATCCTCATGAGCTTCCAACTCATATTGCCATCGTCCTTGATGGCAACGGGCGTTGGGCGGCAAAGCGTGCTCTTCCCCGCACCGCAGGCCATGCCGCAGGCGCAGAAACCTTCCGCCGTGTTGCAACATATTGTAAAAACATCGGTATTAAATACCTCACAGTCTATGCATTTTCGACAGAAAACTGGTCTCGCGGCGAGGACGAGGTAAGCGCAATAATGGGACTCCTGGAAAAATACCTTCATGAATCAATAGAGAAAATGGAACGTGACAGGGTAAAAATGAAATTCCTCGGCGACACAACAGTCCTTTCCCCAAAGCTCCAAGCTTTAATAAAAGAAACCGAAGAAATCTCAAAAAAATTTGAAGGCGTTCAAGTGAACATCTGCCTTAACTACGGCAGCCGCACCGAAATACTCAGAGCTGTACAGAGCTTACTTACCGAAAGAGTGCAAAAGGAGTCAATGACAGAAGAAGAGTTTTCAAAGCACCTTTATACTGCTGCCATTCCTGACCCCGATCTTGTTATAAGAACAAGCGGAGAAAAGCGCCTTTCTAACTTTCTGCTCTGGCAATCGGCATACTCCGAATTTTATTTTACCGATACCCTATGGCCCGACTTTGACGAAAACGAACTTGACAAGGCAATCATTGAATACCAATCAAGAGAAAGACGCTACGGAGGAGTGAAATGAAAACACGAATAATAGTTGCTGCAATACTCCTTCCGGTTTTTTTTGCAATTTTATTTATTTTCCCGCCGGTAATACTGACATTCGTTATTTCTGTGATAAGCGCAATCGCCGCTCATGAGCTTTTGTGTGCGGTAAAAATAATCAACAAAAGAGTATTTGTCTACACGATAATCGCAGCCGCATTTACCCCGCTTGCGGTATATATAAGCAATATTATCAGATACAGTGCAGGAGACGGCGGAGCCGTATATTACGAAAACCTTGCAAATCTGCTTCAAATAACAATGCTGCTTGCAATATTCTTTATTTTCATATGCGAGCTGCTAATCGAATTTGTTCTGACATATAAAAGTAAAAAAGCAATACAAAAAGGAACACAGCTTAAGTTTTTCCAAATCCCGGTAGCTCTCGCCGCAGGGATGCTGATACCATTTATGCTCTCAGCTCTTGTAAGCTTAAAAACCATGCCGTACGGTCACCTGTTTGTACTGCTGCCGATTATAGCGGCATTTATGACAGACTCGGGAGCATATTTCATAGGGGTAACAATGGGGAAAACAAAGGCATTTCCGACAATCAGCCCGAACAAAACAATAGAGGGCTGCGTAGGCGGTGTAATCGTCGGTACTCTCGGGATGCTCATATACGGGATAATCCTTTCAAGCACAACATCACTGACCGTCGTATTTCCCGCTCTGATACTCTACGGAATCATTGGAGCAGTTATAACCGAGTTCGGTGACCTTGTGTTTTCATTTTTTAAACGAAAATGCGGCATAAAGGATTACGGGAAAATTATGCCCGGCCACGGCGGCGCTCTCGACCGCTTCGACAGCATGACCTTCTGCGCCCCGGTAATGTACCTGCTGGTGTTGTTGGTTCCTGCGGTAATATATTGATTGAATTAGGGGTGTGTAGGGATGGGTATAAAATTGAATTATGTAGAGCGCAGCACGGATGCGGAGCGCGTGATTGGGAGCACGGATGCGAGCTTCACGATAGGAATTGAATTTTATACCCATCCCTGCACACCCCGGAGATATTAAAAATATGAAAAAAACAATTACAATTCTTGGTTCAACAGGCTCTATAGGGCGGCAGACCCTTGAGGTTGCAGAGCATTTAGGACTAAAAATAAATGCACTCACGGCAAACAGTAGCATTGATTTACTTGAAGAGCAGATACATAAATTTAACCCGAAGCTCGTTGCTGTATATGATGAAAACGCTGCAGCAGAATTGCGAAAACGCATTCAAGGCAATAAAACACAGGTTCTCGCCGGGATGGATGGTCAGATAACAGCCGCAAACGACAGCGGTGCTGATATAATTGTTACCGCAATCGCAGGGCAGGCTGGACTCGAACCGACTCTTGCAGCCGTGAAAACAGGTAAGAGAATAGCCCTTGCAAATAAAGAACCCCTCGTCTGTGCCGGCGAAACAGTAATGCAGGCAGCACGGAAGCACGGAGCGGAAATAATCCCCGTCGATTCCGAACACTCTGCAATCTTCCAGTGCCTTGCAGGAACTTCGTCATTACAAAGTCAACCGAACCAAAACCGAACCACACAAAACCAACCTAACCAAACAGCACATCCTAAAATAAAAAAAATCATCCTTACAGCTTCCGGTGGACCATTTTGCGGTAAGACCATAGAAGAACTCGAAAAGATAACCCCCGAAGAAGCATTAAAGCACCCGAATTGGAACATGGGAAGCAAAATAACAATAGACTCTGCAACACTGATGAACAAAGGACTTGAGTTAATTGAAGCCATGCACCTGTTTAACATCAACCCCGATAAAATAGAAGTCCTCATTCACCCGCAAAGCATAATTCACTCAATGGTAGAATTCGAAGACGGCAGCGTAATCGCCCAGCTCTCAAACCCCGACATGCGCCAACCGATTCAATACGCACTCACCTATCCGGACAGAAAACCGTCCCTGACAAAACCCCTAAACCTGACCGAAATCGGCACCCTCACCTTCGAAAAACCCGACACCACCACCTTCCCCTGCCTCAACCTCGCCTACACCGCCGCAAAAAAAGGCCAAAACGCCTGCGCAATCCTAAACTCCGCAAACGAAAAAGCCGTCTCCGACTTTTTATGTGGTATAATAACCTTCAACGACATCCCAAAAGAAATCGAAAAAGCACTAAAAGGAAAAAGATAATGCAGAAATTCATATACGCAATTGAATTTCCCAATGGCTTACGACCGAAGGGAGTAAGACTATGTATATAATATTAGCAATTCTAGCATTTGGAATAATTATTGCCATTCATGAGCTTGGGCATTATATATCGGCAAAAGCGCTTGGTGTTAAGGTAAATGAGTTTGCCATCGGCATGGGGCCGAAGCTGCTTAAGAAACAAGGCAAAGAAACATTATATTCCTTAAGAGCACTGCCGTTCGGCGGCTTTTGCGCCATGGAGGGCGAGCATGAGGAAGGTGACGAGCCCGACCCCCGCTCATTTCTCAGCCAGAAACGCTGGAAACGAATCGTAATTCTCGCCGCAGGAAGCGCGGCAAACCTTATTTCCGCATTCATTATTGTCTTCTTTTTGACCCTTGGAGCAGAGGGCTTCATGAGCACAACAATCGCCGAAGTGACAGACAGATTCCCGGAAGCGGGAGAAAGCGAGCTTCGCCCCGGCGACAGAATCGTGGCATTAAACGGTGAAAGACTCTTTTATTATGATGACTTTGTCCTCTTTTCACACTTAAATGCCGACAAACAGATAACCTTCACCATTGACCGTAACGGACAGATGGTCGAATACCAACACCGCCCGTACATCGTTGACGGTGAAGAGCAATATCGCTATTCGATATATTTCGCAACAACAAAAGGAAATTTATGGGAAACACTTAAATACTCCGGTTATCAGACATACAGCTTCGTAAGAATGATACGTGTCAGCATTGCAATGATGATCAGCGGAGCGGCAAGCATTCAGGACGTATCGGGACCCGTCGGGATAGTCAGCGCAATGAATACCATAGGACAGCAGGCACCGACAACTACTGCCGCCATCGGGAGCATTGTATTCTTTATGGCATTTATCGGCGTTAACGTGGCGGTGATTAACCTATTGCCAATACCCGCAATGGACGGCGGCAGAATACTTTTCGTCATATTGACATGGATAATCGAGAAAATCACCCGCAAACAGCTCGACCCAAAATACGAAGGATACATAAACACCGGAGCATTCATTTTACTGATATGCCTAATGGTCTTTATCGTTTATAACGATGTGGTAAAATTGATCGGCGGAGAAAGTATTATAGGGATGTATGATTAAAAAATCCCAAAAAATAACAATCCAATCCATGACAACCACCCGCACCTCCGATGTTGCAGCAACAACAGAGCAGATTAACCGTCTTGCAGAAATCGGATGCGATATAATCCGTGTTGCAGTACCCGACATGGAATCAGCAGACGCAATTACAAAAATAAAGGAAAACATCACAATCCCGCTTGTTGCAGATATCCATTTCAACCACAAGCTTGCTCTGAGAGCAATCGAAGCAGGAGCCGATAAAATACGCATAAACCCCGGCAACATCGGAGGAGACAGCAATGTAAAAAAGGTTGCCGATGCCTGTAATCAAAAAAACATCCCGATACGTATTGGTGTAAACAGCGGAAGCCTCGAAAAAGAACTTCTCGCAAAATATAACGGCGTAACAGCAGAAGCAATGGTCGAAAGTGTAATGGGTCATGTAAAATTATTGAACCGGTACGACTTTGACAATATCTGGCTCTCTGCAAAAACATCAAGCGTCTCTCTTACAGTAAAAATTTACCGCTTACTTCACGAACAAACAAACTACCCGCTTCATCTTGGAATAACCGAAGCAGGCACCGAATATAGCGGGATTATCAAGAGCTCAATGGGAATAGGAACCCTCCTGCTCGATGGTATAGGTGATACAATCAGAGTCTCTCTGACAGCCGACCCGGTAAGGGAAATAAAAGCAGCAAAAACAATACTTACAGCCTTGAATCTCCGCCCGGGAATAGAAATAATATCCTGCCCCACCTGCGGCCGTTGCAATATCGATATACAAAAAATCGCAGATGAAGTTGATGAACTGCTCAGCCGGCAAGCAGAAGAGTTACTCAACTGGCATGGAGACAAAAACCTGACTGTCGCAATAATGGGATGCGCTGTCAACGGTCCGGGAGAAGCAAAACAGGCAGACTTCGGTATCGCCGGCATAGGCGCAGGCATGAACACAGGCACCGGCACAGGCGCAGGCACAGCCAATTCAAACACAACCGAAGGTTTACTTTTCGCAAAAGGTGAAACTATAAAAAAAGCCCCGATTGAAATACTTAAAAACGAACTGATAGAGCTTATATCAAAGGAAAATCAATGAACCCGATACCATTATATGAAATGTTCCCGTTTATAAAAGAATCAGACAGACTCGCCACCGACCTTACGGATGCGCGGGTTACTTATGCATCCGTTAACCCTGCAAAAACAAAAATGGAGATATCACTTACCGTCCCGAAACCGATTCCTCCATATGAATTAGGCATAATCGAAAATCTCATTTCAAACGAATTTGAAATAAAAACCGTCACAATAAACGCAGCAAGCACAAGCAGCGACATTTCTCCAAACGGTTCAGGCTTCAACTCCGGTGGCTCCGGCAACCCCGGCGGCTCAGGCGGCTCCGATGGCTCTGCAAGCGTTGCAACAGGTAAGCTATCCCCCCAAAGCAACATCGCAAAGCCAATAATGGGCCGTGTCACAAAAACAAAACCCACCCCAATGGGAGAAATATCACTCGATGATGGGAAAGTAACCATCAGAGGTGAAGTATTCCTCGTCAGAAGCCGGAAAATCGAAAAAAGCAACTCATGGGTTTTGGACTTCGACATGACAGACCATACAGGCAGTATAAATGTGTCAAGCTTTATGCCTTACGGGGAAAAAGATAACGCTGAAAAAATAATTAATTCTGTAAAAAAAGGCATGAGTCTCACCGTTTCGGGAACACTGCACATCAAAAAATTCGACAGTGAGCTTACTCTTGTCCCGACAAATATATTCCCATATCAAAAGGAGCAGAAAACCGATACCGCCGAAGAAAAACGCGTAGAGCTCCACCTTCACACAAAAATGTCGGCAATGGACGCCCTTACGGACATCGAGGACGTAATAAAAAGAGCAGTAGACTGGGGGCATCCTGCAATTGCAATAACCGACCACGGCGTTGTCCACTCCTTCCCCGTCGCCGCAGGCATATCAAAATCACTGGGTGATAAAATAAAAATCCTCTACGGTGTTGAAGGCTACTTCCGCAACGACGAAACCGCCGGAGAGGATGGTTCTTCAAAGAGAAAGCGCAGAAAAAACAACCACATAGTGATACTCGTCAAAAACCAAACCGGTATTAAAAATTTATATAAGCTAATTACAAAAAGCCATATAGAATTTTACGACGGAAGACCGATTATTTACAAAAGCTTACTCGAAAAACACAGAGAAGGTCTGCTCATAAGCTCGGCATGTGAAGCAGGCGAAGTATTCCGCGCAATAATCAATCAAACTGAAACCGAAGAACTGCATAGAATCGCAAGATTTTACGATTATCTCGAAATAATGCCCATTTGCAATAATATGTTTATGCTTTACGAAGAAACCCCGAAAGCAAAAAATGAAGACGAACTAAGAGCATTTAACAAGGAAATGGTCAAGCTGGGTGAAACCCTCGGCATCCCCGTAGTTGCAACGGGAGATGTGCATTTCCTCAACCCCGAGGACGAAATATACAGGACAATTCTGCAAAACTCAAGGGGTTTCAGCGACGCAGACAGTGAGATGCCGCTCTATTTTAAAACAACCGATGAAATGCTCCTTGAGTTCAGTTATCTTGGCGAAGAAAAAGCATTGGAGGTTGTAGTAAAAAACCCGCAGAAAATAGCAGATATGTGCGAAAACGTCAACCCGCTTCCGCCGTCGAAGAAACTTTTCCCGCCAATGCTTGAAGGAAGCGCACAAACCCTGGAAAACCTCGTACTCGATAAAACACGGGAGCTGTATGGTGAAAACCCGCATGAATTAATAATAAAAAGAATTGAGTACGAATTAAACGACATACTCAGGCTCGAATATGATGTTATATACATTGCAGCGCAGAAAATTGTCGCATACCTGAAGGAGCAGGGAAGCCGTGTCGGCTCAAGAGGCAGCATCGGCTCATCCTTTGTTGCACACTTAGCAGGAATAACAGAAGTCAACCCTCTTCCCTCACACTACCTCTGCCCCAAATGCAAAACAGCCGAATTCCCCACAGAAAATCCGGACATGACACAAGGGGACAGGTCCTCTGATTCACATGATTTTGCCTGCGGCGCAGACATGCCGGACAAGCTCTGTCCAAACTGCAGTACAACGTATATAAAAGACGGTTTTAACATACGCTTTGAAACATTTATGGGCTTCGACGGAGAAAAAGTCCCCGACATCGACCTGAATATCGCAAACGAGCACCTCAGCATCTCCCACAAATTCACATCCGAAATGTTCGGAAACGAATACGTATTCAGAGCGGGAACAATCGGAACAGTTCAGGAACGAAATGCATTTCGTTTTGTAAAGGAATATCTTGAAAAACATAACCGCACCGCAACAAAAGCCGAAGAAAACCGCCTCATTACCGGCTGCGTTGGTGTAAAACAAACAACAGGCCAGCATCCCGGCGGACTTATAGTTATTCCGCAAAATCTCGATGTTACAGATTTTTCTCCCGCTCATTACCCTTCCGACGACAAGGAAAAAGGCACAATTACACTGCATTTTGAATACAGATATATCGAAGATAATTTAATTAAGCTTGACCTGCTCGGCCATGATAATCCGACAATGCTCAGAATGCTCGAAGGCATGACAGGTATAAACGCCGATGATATCGACCTTGGTGACCCGCAAACAATGGCAATATTTTCATCACCCATGGGAATCGGAATCTCCGATAATGATAAAATAATCGGCGAAACAGGCTCAATCGGCATCCCCGAGTTCGGCACACCCTTTACACGCCAGATGCTCAGCGACACAAAACCCGACAACTTCGACATGCTGGTACGATTATCGGGATACTCGCACGGTGAAGGAGTTTGGGCAGGAAACGCAAAAGAGCTTATACTTTCAAAAAAAGCAACTGTTGACGGCACAATCAGCAGCCGCGACGATATCATGCTATACTTAATATCAAAAGGAATGCAGGAAAGAGAAGCATACAAAATCTCCGAAAGTGTCAGAAAAGGACGGGGACTTCCCGAAGGCACGGAAAAACAAATGCAGCAGATGAAAATCCCCTCATGGTACATAGAATCAGCAAAAAAAATCGAATACCTTTTCCCTAAAGCACACGCAGTCGCATATGTTATGATGGCATTTCGAATCGCATGGTTTAAAGTACACAAACCGCTCGAATTTTACAGCGCACATTTCTACAGGCGCAGAAAAAGCTTCGATGCCGAGCTTATGACACAGGGAATAGACAAGGTACGCAATAAAATAAACGAACTTAACAAAATCCCCGAAGCAAAAGCCGGAAAAGGAAAAGAGGGAGAACTCCTTACAACACTGGAGTCATGCTACGAATATTACCTCAGAGGATTCAGTTTTGAAAGCATCGACCTATACGAGTCTGCAGCAGAGAGCTTTCTAATAATTAATGAAACCACACTGCGCCCCCCGTTCCTTGCTGTTTCGGGACTCGGTGAAACCGCAGCAAGAACTCTTGAAGAAAACAGAAAAGGAAAAACCTTCATCTCAATAGACGAAATCTCCGCAGCCTGCCCCGGAGTAAACAAAACCAACCTCGACAAGCTAAAGCAACTGGGAGCCCTGAAAGACCTCCCCGACTCCAGCCAAATGTCACTGTTTTAAACCAGACAGGGGGACGGTTCTACTGGCACACAAGAAAGGATACTATTATGCCGCTGACAACAACAACACAAATGCTTATTGACGCACAAAAAGGCGGATATGCCGTCGGAGCGTTTAATACGGAAAACATGGAAATGACACAGGCAATTATATATGCCGCCGAAGAAGCAAGTGCGCCTGTAATTATAGCAACAACACCGTCAACAGTGCATTACGGAAGCATCGGTCTCTTTACTGCAATGGTAACGGCGCTCGCAAACGATGCAAAGGTACCGGTCGCACTGCATCTTGACCACGGAGACAGCTACGGCCTTGCAGTGCAAGCACTCGAACATGGATACACCTCAGTAATGATTGACGGCTCACATCTTGATTTCGAAGAAAACATCAAACTCTCACACAGCATTGTCGAAATAGCAAAAAAGAAAAACATCCCGATTGAAGCAGAACTCGGAACAGTCGGAGGAAAAGAAGACAACCTTGACGGCGGAGACGGAAACTACACCGACCCGGGCATGGCAAAGGAATTTGTCGAGCGTACAGGTATATCATCGCTTGCCGTAGCAATCGGCACTGCTCACGGTGTTTACACAACAAAACCGGTCCTCGATGTTGAAAGACTCAGGCAAATCCGCTCAGTCGTTGATATACCGCTTGTACTCCACGGCGCATCCGGTTTAACCGCAGATCAAAAAAGTGAATGTATCAAAAACGGAATATGCAAAATTAACTTTGCAACGGAGCTTCGTCAGATGTACAAAACCGCTCTCGGTGAGTATATTCAAGCAAACCCCGATAAATATGACCCGAAATCGTACGGAGCAGCAAGCAGAGAAGCAATAAAAAAGCTTGTTATTGAGCTAATTAATACTTGCGATTGCACGAAACGTGCTGTAAAATAACACCATTCTTCAGAAAGGAACGGAAAATTATGTCTACACATCAAACATCAACAGCAGTAAAGGATGTTGCTCTGCGAATTCGCGAGCTTCGGGAACTAAGTGGTTTTTCAAACGAACAAATGGCGGAAAAACTCGGTATTTCGATTCAGACATATATTGATTACGAATCGGGAGCCGAAGACCTCCCATTTTCGTTCATTCATAACTCAGCTCTTCTGTTTGGCGTTGAGCTTACCGACCTGCTTGAAGGAATGAGCGCACACCTTACAACCTATGCAATTACAAGAAGAGGCGAAGGCAGAGTCACATCAAAGGAACAAAACATCGAAGTCTGCGACCTCGCCCCGCGCTTTAGAAACAAAACAGCAGAACCATACTGGGTCACATATACATACTCGCACGAACAGCAAAACAAACCGATCCCGCTCGTTTCACACAGCGGTCAGGAGTTTAACGTAATATTCAGCGGACAGTTAAAGGTCCAAATCGGCGACCACTCGGAAATACTCTCCGAAGGTGATAGTATTTATTTTCGAAGCGGAGCTCCGCACGGTATGATAGCCGTCGGCGGGCAGGACTGTGTCTTTTGCGCAATAGTCATTCCGGGCGAGGACGAACCTGCCGTAACTCCTGCAGTCACAACACCGGAGTACTTAACCGCAACGGTCCACACCCCGGATGTTCCGGCAGTAGAACCCACTCCCCCCGCACAACCATACGTCTATGAAAGTTTCTGTTACCCCGTCGAAAACGACCACGGCTCACTGCAGTCAATCTCCTTCAAAGATGAGGATGAATTCAACTTTGCATTCGACGTTGTTGATGCAATAGCGGCAAAAACACCAAATAAGCTTGCACTTGTGCATGTCGACAGAGACAAAGAAACAAGACACTTCACATTCTCCGATATTTCAAAGCAATCATCACGTGCTGCAAACTACCTTGCAAGCCTCGGTGTAAAGCAGGGCGACCGTGTAATGCTTGTACTCAAGCGCAACCACCAGTTCTGGCCGATATTCATAGCGCTGCATAAACTCGGAGCAATCGCAATCCCCGCAACCGACCAGCTTTTGCAAAAAGACTTCGAATACCGCATAGAAGCAGCCGGAATCACAACGATAATCTGCACAGGACAAAGCGCGGCATCGGATGAAGCCGATAAAGCAATCGAAAGTCACCCGATGGTCACAAATAAAATAATGGTAAACGGTGAAAAAGAAGGCTGGCTTAACTATGACAAGGAATGCGAGCGCTTTCGCAGCACATATCAACGAACCGAAGACTCCCCCTGCGGCGATGACCTCATGCTTATGTATTTTACGTCCGGTACAACAGGATACCCGAAAATTGCCGCACATAAACACACATACGCACTCGGGCACTTCATAACCGCAAAATACTGGCACAACGTAGACCCGAACGGCGTTCATTACACAATCTCGGATACGGGCTGGGGTAAGTTCGTATGGGGTAACCTCTACGGTCAATGGCTCTGCGAAGCCGCAACCTTCTGCTACGACTTTGACCGTTTTGACCCGCTCGAAATCCTCCCGATGTTTAAAGAGCATGGTATAACAACCTTCTGCGCCCCGCCTACAATGTACCGTTTCCTCGTGAGAGAAGACCTTTCGAAATACGACCTTACAACAATAAAATACCTCACGACCGCCGGCGAAGCATTAAACCCCGAGGTATTTAACATCATTAAAAAAACCACAGGGCTTTCTATAATGGAAGGCTTCGGTCAGACAGAAACAACCCTGATGATAGCAAATCTCTTTGGCACAACACCAAAAATGGGCTCAATGGGCAAACCAAGCCCGCTTTACAACATCGCTCTGATGAACTCCGAAGGCAAAAAAGTAGGACCCGGTGAAATCGGTGAAATAACAATCATCACAGACAAGGAAAATCCCTGCGGTCTCTTCAACGGCTATTACAGAGGCGAGGAGCAGACATCTGCCGCCTGGTACGACGGCGCATATCACACAGGTGACACAGCCTGGCAGGACGAAGAAGGCTACCTGTATTTCGTCGGCAGGGTTGATGACCTTATTAAATCTTCCGGCTACAGAATCGGCCCGTTCGAAATAGAGAGCGTTATAATGGAGCTGCCGTACGTCCTTGAATGCGCAGTATCCCCCGAACCCGATGAAATAAGAGGGCAGATAGTAAAAGCCAGCATAGTGCTGACAAAGGATGCAACACCCTCGGAGGAACTCAAAAAAGAGATTCAGGAATACGTAAAATCCCATACCGCACCATATAAGTACCCGAGAATAGTAGTCTTCCGCGACAGCCTCCCGAAAACTATCAGCGGAAAAATAAAAAGGAACCAGCTATAATGCCTGACACTCTCTACATTGTTGTACCCTGTTATAACGAGGAAGACGTGCTGCCGGAAGCCATCCGCCGTCTTGAGGATAAGCTGCTGCGGCTGATCGGAGCAGGACTTGCTAACGAAAACAGCAGGCTTTTGTTTGTCGATGACGGCAGCACCGATAAAACCTGGGAGATTATCGAAGCTGCACATAACACATCAGCTTACAATACATTAACACAAAGCACCTTAAAGCACATTACAGGCATAAAATTATCCCGCAACAAAGGGCATCAAAACGCCCTTATTGCGGGACTGATGACAGCAATGGGCAAAGCCGACGTAACAATATCAATCGATGCAGACCTTCAAGATGACATTGAATGCATGGACGGATTTTTGCAAAATTACAAAAACGGCTGCGACATTGTATACGGTGTCCGAAGCAACAGAAAAAAGGACAGTATTTTCAAGCGCGCCACAGCTCAAGTATTCTACAAATTAATGAAATGGCTCGGAGTAAACATAACTTACAACCACGCCGATTACAGACTGATGAGCAAAAAAGCACTCGAGCATCTGAGTGACTTCAAGGAAGTAAACCTGTTTCTGCGTGGAATAGTCCCGCTCATAGGCTTCAAAACCGCAACGGTCAACTACGAAAGAGAAAAAAGATTCGCCGGTGAGTCAAAATACCCCGTCAGAAAAATGCTCTCCTTCGCGTGGGACGGCATAACCTCCTTCAGCGTCCGCCCAATAAGACTCGTCGCAGTATTCGGCTTTATCGCTTTTCTCGTCAGTATCGGACTGATGATAAAATTCCTGGTAGACCACATACTCGGCTACACAGTCTCCGGCTGGTCAACCCTCGCCATCTCAATCTGGCTCATCGGCGGCCTCCAGCTCCTAGCCCTCGGCATGATCGGCGAATATATCGGCAAAATCTACTCCGAAGTCAAATCCCGCCCCAAGTATATCATTGAAAAGGTGTTGGAGTAGGGGTGTTGAATATATAAATTATATACCGCTATAAACGACTGCTTAAAAGTAGTCGTTTTTCTTTGCAAGATTATATGGAAATGATTTTTCAATGAAAATATCAATAAAGTGTATAGCATTAAAAAAATAACACAGTATATTGTGTTTTTATATTGACATTAGTTGACGTAAGTGTTATTTTATGTTAACAAGGCGTTTTGAAAACTATTAATTTATATAAAGAAGCATGGTGGTAATATGAAATACAAATTTATTCCAAACAAACCTGTCGGTAACGATCTGTTTACCGGGCAGTCTCATGACAATCTTGCCAATACAATTGTAGATAATATGAAAAATAATAGTGATATTCAAACAATTGGTATTGAAGGAAACTGGGGAACCGGTAAAAGTAATCTGATTAGGCTAATACAAAAAAAACTTGAAGACTCCGGCGATAAAAAGTATGACTATAACTTTTTTGTTTATGATGTCTGGGGACATAGTGAAGATCGGCAACGTGAAACGATATTATCTGAACTCATTGATTTTTTAACACAAAAAGATAGACCTTTCTATAAAAAAAAAGATGATATTAATAACGACTTAAAGAAATTATTATCAAGTAAAAGAGATGTTTCAAGAACAACAGCTCCAATAATAAGCATAGGTGTAATTTTCGCAATGCTCACCTTACTTAACGCACAGATAATTACAATTTTAGATAGAGAATTAGACTGTTTTCCGGTTTTCTTAAAAATACTAATAGCAATATGGCCGATATTAATAGTTGTTCCAATGTTCATACGTAATCTAAGGCGTGATAAAACAAAAAACAATAAAAAAGAGAAAATTATTAGAGCCTTTAAATCAACATTCCATTTATTCCGCGATGAACCGATTCATGAACTGTCTTCAGAGCAAACATATGAAAAAAGCTCATCTGCCGGGAAATTCCGGGAATGGATGAAAAAAATCGATAAAAAATTAAATAATGAAGAATCATACGAAGTTAATAAATTAATAATAATTTTTGATAATTTTGACCGGGTTCAAGACGAATCCATCCAAAATACATGGTCAATGCTTAATTTATTTTTTAACACCGAAAGTATCGATAATAAATATGATAATATTTCTGTTATTGTTCCGTTTGACAGAAGTAATATTATTGATGCATTTGCGCAGAATTCTAACGACAGTAAGTTTGTTGATGATTATATAAATAAAACGTTTGATGTAGTGTACCGGGTTGTTAAACCAATAATGTCTGAATGGAAAAAATATTTTAAGGAAAAATGGAATGAAGCAGGATTATCAGTTGGCGTTAATGAAAAAGAACTTTTATGGGGAATACTGACATTTGAGTCTTTTCAAGAAAATATAACACCACGAAATATAATCGCTCTCATAAATGAAATTGTTGCAATCAAGCAAGTACAAGATGAAGTTCCTGAGCGTTATATTGTTCTTTTTATAATGAATAAAAAATCAATTCTTGAAAGACCAACTAATGCAATTCTTTACCCGAATTTCCATGGAAAATTAGAATATTTATATTCGAATGATGCAGATTATCCAAGATTCATGGCTGCTTTGATTTATCAAATTGACTCTGAAACTGCTGAGGAAGTAGCTTTACAACAGGAAGTGGAAAAAAGCCTGGTCAATGGTAATAAAAATCGCTTTATAAAACTATCTGAAACACATGTATTCAGCATAGTTTTATTGCCGGCTATAATGAATATGTCAGGACTGGATGAACCTGTGCGTTTGCTTGATTCTTTAGATTTAACAACAAGTAAAATATCAGACGTCGAACTGTCAACAATCTGGGATACAATTCTGGGAAAAGCTATGCTGATACCTATAACATCTCTAAAACTAAGCCCAAAAGATGGAATAATATTGAAACGTGTCGATAACCACCAACGCGAACTATGGTTAAAATACTTAATCGACAGTTATTATTTAACTAATGACTTAGATGCACTACTCTTTTCAAATAGTATAGATGAATTGAACGAAATAATAAAAACAAATTCGCTCGATATTGATATAGCTGATTATTTACATGATAAAACTGTATCTGCTGAGCAATTCTTTGAGTTGGCGAAGTCAAAGAGCAATATACTATCTGATTATGCATTGTATGTTGATGAGCGAAAGCTTGATTCATATCTGCTTGATGCAGAAATTATTGAATTTAAAGATCCTTCACTTATTCAAGAACTGCTGCAGGAATGTTCATTACCAAAATTCCATGAGTCCTTAAAAACTAAATTATCTGATGGGGAATACAATAGTGAGTCATTAGAGATTTTACTTAGTAATATAAAGCAATTTTGGAAAGAACACGCAATTAAAGTTGAAGATTTAATGCAAGATCAAGAGATATATATGCAAGCCCGAAGTGCAGACGAAGACAGTAATTTATTTATTGATCTTTTATCATTGTTTTTGGCAAGAGGACATAAGTTTTCTGCATCTGAGTTGCCTTTTACATCATCTCTGGAAAATGATGAAGAAAAATTCGTAAAACGTGTTTATTCCTCTCTTCAACATTTTGTACACAGAGGAGAATTACTTACTCTATCAGCTGTGTTTACCGTAAGTAAGCTATGTAAAGCCCTTGTCCGAATGGCTGTAGAAGTTCAGCCGGTTGTTAACCGGTTGAACTTAGAACATATTTTGGAAGAGTTTGAAAATATTTGTGTCAGTAATGAAGTTGACCCGCAAAAATTAATAATCACATTAAATGGATGGATACAACATATTAAAATGGAAAATTGGTCATTAGAAAAAATACCAAATTTATTCTTCAGAAATGCTGCAGATAACACATCACAATTGGCGAAAAAAGCAATCATATTTGCAACAAGTCATTTTAATAAACTTGATAAACAAGGATGGATAAATATTTTTAACGAAAATGATAAACTGTGTGAGTTGATTGTTGACATAAAATACAAAAAATGGAATAGTGCATCTCGCGAAGCAATTAAAGAAGTATTGTTGGAAATCGTTAAGTCAGGAGAAACTGCCGGTAGAGGTGAACTCTTGAATAAGGTCGTTGAAAAGATGATTGCGGATAATATAGCCCTGTCAAGTACTTATGAGAATATTCGCGACCTATTAATTCAAAACCGAAGCATAAATACGGATTTATTCAAATTTACAGGTAAAAACCTTTTTAAAATAGGTAATCTTGAAGAAAGAGCACCTGAAGTAATGCGATCGATATTTAAAATAGAGTTGCTCGATAATCCTGAATGTGTACGTATCTTATATATTCACTCAACCGGACTCAAAGAAATAATAGGCAAATGTAAAAATAATGACACTTCCGATTTTAAAGACGGTATAAGAAACCGTATCGATCAAGACCCTTTCATAGCTAAACTAGCAAGAACTCTTGGAATAAGAAGATATCGAAAAAGAAGGGATTAGGTAATATACTTTTCTCAATCAACTCTTCTTAAAAATTATAAACTTACTAAACACATAGTTCAAAATAATCCCAATAACAGTAACAATCGCCTTTGCCACTGCGCCGTCAATGCCAAATACTGATTGATTTACACCGATGAAAATAAGCAACGGAAAACCAAAAAGTTCAATCATCCCTGTGATTATTCGAGCACTTAAGAACATCAGAATTTCCTTAACAGTCTTCTTCACAGAATCATAAAGACTCCTGAAAACATAAAGTTTATTAACATGAAAAGCAAACGCTATTGCTACAATCCATGCAATAGCGTTGCTGATTGTTAAACCTAAAAAGTTAATTAAGATTATATATATAACCCAGTTAATAAGCGTAGTAGTAAGCCCAAAAACAAGATATAAAACCTGCTCCCTATACTTTCCCTGTATCACCATAAACCTCACAATGTCCTTAAAAGTTCATTTGCACGCTTTAATATTGTATCCTTATGTTCAAACTTGTCTGAATATTTGATAGCATTATCACAAAGTGAACGAATTATATCACTATGATTGCTGTATGCATTATTCGGAAGTGCTACTACAGCATTTGACCAAGACCAATCAAAATCATAATATGGAGCCATAGAAATATATTCACCTGTATTGGAATTTCTTAAAAAACCGTAATTACCCCAGTGACGATCGTCATGCTCAACCAGATAGTCAACAACAAAAAGAGCAACTGCTTGCTCTTTAAACATATCAACGGCTATTTCGCGCGGATTATCTTTTCTTCCGGAATAACCGGATTGCTCCATTGATTCAAGAAAATAATCGGTTGATGTAAAATTTGTAAGTAAGATTCCATCATCTGATTTTCTTGCTTCAGTCACATTCGCTAATCCGAGTTTGTGACATAGAGTGTATGCCTCATATTCTTTATAAGATTTAACTTTTAACAGTGTCTTTGAATCCAGCCATTTTTTATCAGCAGCACCATTGACGAAAAGAGTTGAAATAGAGCCACCTTTAAAAACACCCGACCCATCCCATTCTTTATGTATATATGGAGTTATATCGTAAAAACTTACATTCTCATTTTTCTTTTTTAGCCAATAACAATCAGAAAGTGATAATGTACGTGTTGCTTCAATTGCATTTTCATGATTATCAGACCCAAACGCAGTCAACATTAACCTTCTTGCCGATACATTCGAACCTGCACTATATCTTGTCTGCATCCACTGTGAATAACTCATTGTTTTACGTTTCATGCAGCCGGGTAATAAATCTTCTGAGAGAATTTCGTTTTTCGAAACATTATATACTTCAATATTTTTACACATTAAAATTAATGAGTTGTCATCGGCAACTCTTGCTTTACTCTTTTCTTCCTTATTGTGACTCGTTAAGCGCAGTATTTCACTTTCCGGTATACGTCTTTGGTTTCCCGGAGTCCGGACAGCAATAATTTTCCCGTTATCATCCCATAATCTTAATGTTTTTGCAGTAACACCAAGGATTTTTGCGGCTTCCGATATTGAATAATGCTTTTCCATAATAACGAACATATCCTCTCGCCATTTATTGCATTATTATATAACCGCAGATAATCTCTGTCAACATTAATGTGTAACTTTGTGCAGCTTTGTTTATGTTTGTGCAGCTTTATATATTTACTGCTCTTTGCTTACATCCATTTAAAATGCGGTCTGATATTTCGTATGCATTTGTAAATCCTCTATTTAACGCTGCTTCAGCTGCTTTATTTAAGGCATCAGGTAAACAGCTGATTAACTCATCTCTGTAATTTCTAACTAAACTCACATGCATTCGAACTTCTTTTGAAAACAAAATAAAATCATCGTTATTAACCTTATCGATGTTTTCATGTAAACCAATACGCATACCCATGTTTCTGCTGAGTTTTGACCCGAAATGCCCATCATAAATTGTTGTGCTGATTAAATCATATGCCGGGGTGAGTGTTATTGTTTTATCCGTGTTATGAAAAATTGAAAAGTTTTTCGAATGAGCATCGCAGTTTCCTATCAGATAGTTATAAACACTCATTTTTACAAATCTTCTTAAATCTTCGACAGGATTTATAGAATATTTTGCCAGCATCTCACGGATATCTTTAAATCCGGGACCTCCATCGTGCTCATATTTTTTACCGGATATAATACCACATGCCTGACAAAAATCTTCCTGGTGGATACGTGTCACTTTATCAAACCCGGCATCTGAATTTGCTTCTGCAAGACGATCAAATCTTTGTATAACAAGAATCGGTGTTTCCGGATAAAGCAGTTCAACATTTGCTGTTTGAATCCCGCAGGCAGCAGCAGTGCGGAGACATATAAACTCATTAAGTGTTATATCCGGATAATGTGATTCTAAAAGACCGGGTTTTATTATATGCGACGATGGCATACCTTTTAATGGAATATACCAACCTTTTTCAATATCTGTATTTTGTTTATGAAAAAGTGCAATTTTCTCTTGTGCTCCTGCCAGAGATAAGCGCATATCTTCCTGCAGTCTGGGAATTTCTGTACGTGGACTGCAGGCGATTTTTTCAAGACCTCCATCCAGCGGAGCATATAAATCCTCAAATGGTTCATCATTTGATAGGGTAATTGGCTGCAAACACTCATCTTCACTAATAATCGAAATAGCTCCGGCAGAATCTCGTCCCAACGCTTGCAAGAGTTTTACCGAACTGTTCAAAGGAATTCCCAATCGGCGGGATATTACATTGCGCGCATCTCCTTCCGGCAGCAAACCTTCAAAAAATGGTTGAGTCTTATCCCATGAAAAACGTGATTCAATGATGGGAAGAGATAGAGAAAGAGGTAATGCTCCGGGGGTTAAACTATAATCCTCAGTATACTTAAACCCGTAAAACGGCTCACTCGTAAGGATATCAAGAACACCAACAAGTACATCATTACGATAAACATTCAACTTCATACTGATGTACCTCTCTCAAGAATATAAACGTCTAAACCAAGAACATGGAGGATTTCAAGGATTTTCCCGATTTGCATAGTAGGTTTACCGTTTTCCAGATCTGATAAGAAACGAACTCCTGCGCCAGATACAGTTGCCAGTTGAGATTGAGTCATGTTCAATTGATTACGTTTTTGCTTAACAAGCGAACCGATATCATTTATATCAAGAATTCTGTTCATAATCATGTAACTCCTTAAGGCTTTATAATATTATAACATTCCCGCTCGGGAATGTAAAGCAAAAAATCACATAATATTACCGAACGGGAATAACTCGCAATATCGCCACAATTATTCCCGTTCGGTAATATGTAATTTAAATAACCTTAATTATTAATTTTCATAGGTGTACAAAACCTGCTCCCTACACTTTCCCTGTATCACCATAAACCTCACAAACCTCGTCGACAGAGCCTACGCATACAAGGTTACCCTTTTCAAGCAGTAATGCACGAGAGCACATTTGCTTAATTTTAGTCGCATTATGTGTTACAAGCAGAACAGTAACACCGTCAGAAATCATATTTTCTATACGGTCTTCACATTTTTTTTGAAACTTATAGTCTCCTACACCTAAAATTTCATCTACAATCAGAATATCCGGTTTTACGCTTGTGGCAACTGCGAATCCCAACCGCCCTATCATTCCGGATGAAAAATTTTTGATTGCAACATCTTCAAACTCCCAAAGCTCTGCAAAGTCTAAAATTTCATCATACTTTGACTCCATAAGCTTGGTTGAATAACCGTACATAGCACCATTCATAAAAATATTATCTCTGGCAGATGATTCAGGACTAAAGCCGGCACCAAGTTCTAAAAGCGGCGATATCTCACCATTTACGACAACGGACCCCATTGTAGGCTTAAAAACACCTGCTATTATCTTAAGTAAAGTCGACTTACCGGCACCATTAAATCCCATTATACCAAAGACCTCGCCTCTTTTAACATTAAAGCTAACATCCTTTAAAGCCCAAAACTCTTCGAAAAACAACTGTCGTTTAACAGCTTTAACAAAATATTCTTTAAGACTAAGTATTTTATCCTTGCTCAGATTAAATTTCATAGAAACATTCTGAACAGAAATAGCAATATTTTCTAAATTAATTAAACTCATATGTTCCTCACAAACTTAATATATACTTATCCTGCTGCCTCATAAAAACATATGTCCCAAGACAAAGTGAAGATAATGCGAAACCAAGGCAAACAAAATTTGACCATAAATCCGGAACCGTTCCCCAGTACACCAGGTTCCTAAAGTATAGAATAAATTGATATAATGGGTTTAACCCAATTACCTGAGATAAAAATCCTCTTAAGATTGTAACAGGCCAAAATATTGCAGAAAGATACATTAATAATGTAGTAAATATACCGTAAAGATATTTTAGATCGCGAAAGAAAACCGCAAGAGATGAAACAAGCATTGATACTCCCAGAGAGAATAAAAAAACATATATAATCGGAATTGGTATAAGAAGCATAGTCCAATAATAAGGAGCTCTCGTTACTAAAATAACAATAAAAACCGCAATTAACGAAAATAACATATTTACTAAAGAAGATATAACTCTTGATAATGGAAATATATATTTAGGAATGTATATTTTCTTTATAATGCTTTCACTTGCAATAACAGAACTCAGTGATAGTGTTGTTGATTCACTGAAAAAACTGAATATCGATAACCCGCTTAAAAGGTAAACAGGGAAATTATCTATTTCAAAATCAAATAGATACGAAAAAATCATGGTCATAACTAACATCGTCAGCATTGGATTAAGAAGTGACCACAAAACACCCAGAACGCTCTTTCGATATTTAGACACAAAATCACGTTTAATTAAAAGTCTTAAATAGTACTTAAATTTACTGAATAAATGATATTGACCTTTAATATAATCATTTCTAAATACAAAAATTAATATAAATACAGTAACAAATGTTGCCGTCATTGCCAGAAACATTATTTTTGGTATGAATAATAACAAGTTATCATCACGATGACCGATAATATTATCAGGCAGAAAAAACAAAATAAAAAAGAACACAATCATTAATATAAATGTAATTGAAATTAATCTTTTTTTACTTAAAACCATCTTAATAAACCTCAGTACTCAACTGCGCCAAAGCGCCGCCGTCGGCAACAAAGCTCTGGCCCGTTAAAAATGATGATTGCTCATTATTACCAAGAAAATAAATTAACTTCCCTATTTCATGAGGATCACCAACACGTTTAATGGGGTGACGCAGACCAAGCCTCTCCATCATTACATCAACTGTATCTTCACCTTCAAGTCCACGTGACAACCCGTCGACCAGCATGCCTGTATTTACAGCAGCAGGAGCAACACAGTTGACACGTATATCATCTTCAATAAACTCAAGGGCTAAAGAGCGTGTAAAGCCGAGAAGAGCACTCTTTGATGAAGCGTACGCAGAAATGTTCCTCGATGTTGCAAACGCATGGATGGAGCTTACATTTACTATCGACCCCTTTGCTTTTTTAAGCATCTCATGTGCATATTTTACTGCAATAAAAACTGATTTTATATTTGACCTGTAAACTAAATCCCACTCATCTTCTGATGTATCGAGAATACTTTTCGCCACCTGCACTGCAGCGTTATTTACCAAACAATTAATATGCTCGTAACCCTTACTTTTAATTTGATTAAAAATATCGTTTATATTCTCTGTCTCTGAAATATCCTTTTCTATAAATAAGTCAATTACATTATCTTTATCAACATATGAAGCCCTGTCGACACCAATAACGTCCCAACCGCTGCTCTTAAATATTTTTGCTGTCGCATACCCGATTCCGCCAAGCACACCGGTAATAATAACAATTCTCTTCATAATTTAACCCTCCAGATATTTTACTAAGTTCGCAAGCGTATTCTTATGAACTGCTTCCCAATATTTTTTACTGTTATTTGAATTATGCGGTGCCAGAATTACATCATCTCTCTTAAGCAGTTTATCGTCAAGCGGTAATGGCTCTACCTCAAAGACATCAAGACCTGCACCGGAAATCAAACCTTCTTCAAGTGCCTTCACTAAATCGTCATGGACAATTTGTTTACCGCGTGCGGTATTAATAATATATGGCTTTCTCTTCATTTTCTTAAATGCAGCCATATCAATCATATGATAGGATGATTCATTTAAATCACAATGAACTGAAATAATATCAGCATTTTCGTATAAATAATCTTTTGAAACCATTTCAATATTATACTGCTCACGAATAATCGGTGTAATTTCCCGAATATCATTGGCAATAATTTTCATATTAAACGCATTTGCACGCTTGGCAACCTGTGTACCGATATCACCAAGTCCAATTATCCCCAATGTTTTTTCGGATAAAGTGAACCCTCTTATTTTATCCCAAATCCCTTTTTTCATTTGAACATCCGATGCAATAACATTTCTTGCAAACGCAAGCATATATGCAAGAGTTGTATCTGCGACAGGGTGTGAAAAAGCATTCGGAGTCCTGCATACTTTTATACCAAGCTCCTCGGCAGCAACCGAATCTATAGCATCAATACCCGTTCCCCATTTTGAAATGACTTTTAGCTTTTTCGCTTTTTCCATAACCCTGCGTGTATATGCATCATCTCCGCAAATTGCACCATCAAAATCTTCTATAATATCAAGCAATACATCCTCACTTAGCTGCTCTTTAACATCAGCTAAAGTCGGTTCAATCCCGTTTTTTGGAAAAAAATCCATCAGCGAATCTATATCTCTCAGCATATATGGTGCAGAAATTAGTACTTTCTTCATCTATGTTTATCCTCCGGTAAATTATTTTATGTCAAATCTATTTATATAAACCTTTATAAAGTGCTTCGGCAGCTTTAAAATCTTCTTCTTCGTCTATATCAACGGATTCATATTGGTTCATTTCGAATAAAATGGGTTTCTCTCCAATTCTTCTTTTATTTTTAGCGAAAGAATCCTTTGAAAAAATATATATATTTGAGTTTTCTATATACACAGGTTTTAAATATTGTGTTTGAATCAATTCTTCCGGATTGTGATTAATCCCGGCTCCATCATTTGTATAACAGCGATTTTGAATCTTTGTTACAGAAAATAAGCTGTCATTTACAGGCAAGCCGGAAAAATAAGAGTCTATAGAATTTTCTATAGAAGAACTCGACAAAAGCGGATTAGTTGAATGAGTTTGTAAAAAATGTTCGCTGTCGATAATGCTCATATCATGCTCAATAATTGCATTCATCGACACCGCATCCCCGCACAGCTCCGGCGGACGGTCGATTATTTCTATTGCATCGGAAAAATCTGATGAAATCAAATCCGCAAGCCTTTTGCTATCCGTATCAACAAATATTCCGGAAATCACATCAACCTTCATTAATTCACGCAAAATCCAATAAAAAAGCGGTTTTCCATTAAATAATCTGAAGTTTTTTTCCGGTACCCGCTCACTATGCTCCTTCATCGGCACAAGCGCAATAATATTTTCCATGTAAACCAACTCCTATATCACCAGGTAAAACACTCAAGAGTCTGTAAAATAACACATTCAGCTGCTATATCCGCCTCACTGCAAAAGAAACGAAAACTCTCCGGATGCTCAGCATTAAATTCCATTACATCATAATGATTTGGAATAACATAACGAGGATTAACCGCAGCGGTCAGCTTTACAGCATCAGCGATATTTAAGTTTCCAAACTTACCATTTATACATGTTAATAAAACATCAGCATTCGGACAAGCTTTTAACAATAAATCGCAAAATTCAGTATCCGAAGTATGATATACCGTCTTCCCGTTTGCAAATGTAAGCAAATAACCTGTTGTGTCCAAAACATCCGACCCCGTTGGAAGTGCAAAAACACCCTCAATACGAACACCCGAAAAGTCAAGTGTCTCTCCGGAGTCTACAACTTGAATATTCCCGTCCGGTATACCAAGCTCAGCCAGCTTCTTAGCAGCAAACCTCGGCCCGACAAATATAGTTGAATCCTTATGTGAATAAACCTCAATAGTCTCAGGATCCAAATGATCCAAATGATCATGCGTAACAATAAAAATATCGGCTTTAACAACAGCAGGATCAACAGGAACCGGATACCTCCGCAAAAACAAGGGATTAACCTTACTTACACAGTCCGATAAATAAGGGTCAATTAAAATCGAGCAATCTCCGGACTTTATATAATACCCCGCCTGTCCGAGAAACCACAGAGCGACCTTATCACTTGGTACTGTTTTATCATAAAAAATATTACCCATTAAGAACGCTCCCTTCAAAGCAAATCCATAAAGGAGCATACCATAAACGAGTGGAAATGTATACCTGTCTGTTAAATGTTTACCACTCTTTTTAAAACTATATCCCCCGATACAACTCCTGATGCCGCTCCCGGTCTTCTATTTGTAAATGTACCATCCTCGATTTGCGTAACAATAGCAGAAACCTCCTCTTTTGACCCGGCAGCCAGCTCTTGGAGCTGTATCATGATGATACGGGTCTTACCGGAGAGGAAGGAAGTTTTTTGCTTAATCCTTCAAACATCCGACAGGCACAATAAGAACCCCTTCTTTTGTCGTGTAAGCAATGTCACTACCTGTTACTACCATCAAAAATTTAGGTTCTTTTTTGTTATTTCCTCTTATTTTATCCCTTAATTCAATAAGATTCTCAGATGCTTCCTTGATTTTTTTTGTACCAAGTTTCGTTTGGATAAGTGCATATTCCCCGTTGTCAAAGTGAATAACCTGATCGCATTCCAAACCATACCTATCCCTGTAGTGGCGCAAATACCCCCCCATACTGTCAGCATAGATTTTTAAGTCCCTATCAACTAAATTTTCAAACAATAAACCGAATGATACAGGATCTAGTGCCAATTCCTTTGGTGAGCATTGCAATGCAGCACAGGCGATAGATGAATCAACAAGAGCCTTTTTAGGCGCAGTGCGCATATTTGTCTTACTTATAATATTTGGATTCCAAGCTTCGATTTCATTTGTAACATACAATCGTTTCAGCTTGTTGAGGTATGTCATTATTGTCGGGTCGGACACATCACCGTAAATGTTTCTGATATCTTTATAAAGCGTTTTATCCGCTTCAATCGTACAGACATGCCTTGAATATGCCCTGATAATTGCTCTTGTGAGCGCCGGATTTATTTTTTTCTTTTCAATGTTTTCTATGTCGCTTTCACACAAAACATCCAAGTACTCTTTTGCTACTTTTAAAGCTAAATTTTCATCTCTCATCTTCACAGCAGAAGGCCAGCCACCGCGGCAAGTAATATATGCTAATCTTTCATATGTTACATCCGATTTCTGACCGTCAACTTCCACACTGCCGTCTAAAATACCCTTTAGTGAAACAGAGCCGTTTGAATCTCCGCTTTCATATAATGACATCGGGTACATAGTAGCAAAAGACATTCTACCAATCCCTGAATGTAAATCCTTTATGTCCTCGTCATTGGGCGTTACAGAGCCTGTAATTATATACAAACCGGGAGTGTCTCTTTTGTCAACGTCATATCTTATAGCGTTCCAAATACCTGGTATCAACTGCCACTCGTCAATTAAGCGCGGATTTTCACCATCTAACAATAGCTTTATATTATTTTCGGCAATCTCCTTGTATTTTGATCCCTCGACAGGGTCTTGCAGTTCTAGTGTACTTTTTGCAAATTGACCTGCCGTTGTTGTTTTACCGCACCATTTAGGCCCTCTAACAACCACACAACCCATAATCTGCATTTTTTCGGCAATTGTTTTATCGATAATTCTTTTTATGTAAGCCATAAAGACCTCCAGATATATTTCACTCTGAGTTCATTATGCTACACTTTCACAATTAGTGCAAGCGTTTTTTTAACTTTTAGTGGCATTATATTTTAATTATTCGTGGCTATTCGTTTTACTGGTTCATTGCCATTTGTAATGCAAGTGTAGGCGATAAGTCTGTCAGTGCCAATAATCATTGCTTTTTGAATGGCAGTAAGATTAATCATTGTGCCCAAACCAGTCCGCAGACTGGTGCGGGAGAGGCAGACATAAAACTTGATATGCGAGCTTTGTTATGTAAACAGGCTTTGCAAACGTTGCCATATCCCTTGTCAGAACGTTTGTAACGAGTATGAGAGCAGATCGTGCCCTACTGTCGAGAAAGCACCCTTTGTTTGCAACTCATGCGACCGGTACGGTAGATGTACAACTATACGATACCGATACTCAGCAAACTCGGCACAAGCG